>OCTX012266372.1_pt1 | contig 47510 bp, 25 predicted proteins | sample 1539691 | NCBI WGS metagenome assembly OCTX01 (sample SAMN02144231, study PRJEB22623) | gut metagenome | biome: sheep rumen | host: Ovis aries | place: New Zealand
AGAGAGCGGTGTGCGCTTGATATATCCGAGGTGTGAAATCGTGATGACCACCTGTTCGTTAGGATAGAAATCCTCAGGATTGAAATTCTCGCTTGCCGAGTAGTCAATGGTAGTCTTTCTGTCGTCTCCCCATTTGTTCTTGATTTCAAGGAGCTCATCCTTCATGACCTTCTTGCAGAGTTCCGGATCGTTGAGAATAGCATCGAGATAAGCGATAAGCTTCTTGATTTCCTCGTATTCGGCATGCAGCTTGTCTTGCTCAAGACCTGTGAGCTGACGCAGCCTCATCTCCACGATAGCCCTTGCCTGCACATCGTCGAACCCGAAGCGTTTCTTGAGATTTTCGATGGCCTCCTGAGGCGACTTGGCAGCCCGGATGATATGCACCACCTCATCGATATTGTCGGACGCGATAATAAGCGCCTCAAGGATGTGTGCCCTCTCTTCGGCTTTTTTCTTGTCGAACTTGGTTCTTCTGATGGTGACCTCATGCCTATGGTCCACGAAATACTTGATACACTCTTTCAATGTGAGGAGTTTCGGTCTTCCGGAATTGTTCTCTGACGCACCGACAAGGGCAATGCAGTTGACTGAGAAGCTGGACTGCAAGTCCGTCATCTTGTACAGCTTGTTGAGAATCACATTTGCGTTAGCCTCCCTCTTGACATCGATGACGATTCGCATACCCTCGCGGTCGGACTCATCATTCACATTGCTGATACCGTCAATTTTCTTTTCGTTGACCAGTTCTGCGATCCGCTTGATCAGCTCAGCCTTATTGACATTGTATGGAATCTCGTGTACAACAATTTTCTCATGCTGTCCCTCGTTCTCGATTTCGGTTTTTGAACGAATGACGATACGTCCTCTTCCTGTCTCATACGCCTCGCGTACCCCATCAATACCGCAAATGATACCGCCAGTAGGGAAATCAGGCGCCTTGATAAACTGCATAAGTCCGTCGATGTCAATGTCGGGGTTGTCAATCATAGCCACACATCCATCGATGACCTCAGAAAGATTGTGAGTTGGAATATTTGTGGCCATACCGACTGCAATACCGGTTGCACCGTTGACAAGAAGATTCGGTATTTTAGTAGGAAGTACCTTAGGCTCCTTGAGTGATCCGTCGAAGTTATCCTCAAAGTCCACAGTGTCCTTGTAGAGGTCGTCCATCATGGCCTCTCCAATCCTGTTAAGCCTGGCTTCGGTATACCTCATAGCAGCCGCACCGTCGCCATCGACAGAACCGAAGTTACCCTGTCCGTCGACGAGGCAATACCTCATAGCCCAGTCCTGTGCGAGTCTGACAAGCGCTCCATATACAGAAGAGTCGCCATGAGGATGATATTTACCGAGCACATCACCTACGATACGAGCGCATTTTTTGTAAGGCTTATCGTATGTGTTGCCCAGCTCCATCATTCCATAAAGAATACGTCTGTGCACAGGTTTGAATCCATCCCTGACGTCAGGCAGGGCACGTGCCACAATAACGGACATGGAATAGTCGATATACGACTTTTTCATGGATTCGTTAATATCAATTTTGATGATTCTGTCTTGATCTAGTCCTTCCAACATTTTCTAAAAAATTAAACAGATAACAAATCTTTTTACAAATTTTTGTAAAGTTAGCAATATTTTTTGAGATTTGCAAGCAAAAGAGGGAAAAAGGTCGTGGCGAGCGGAGTTTTGCTCATCAAAACGCGCAATTTGGCACGTAAGAGAGCCTATTTTGCATTTTAGGTAACGAATCGGCACTCCCTTTTCAGCTCCCTGCAACGCACCAGACGACGTTATTCGGGCTCAAATAGCGTTTCATGACATCACAGATTTGCTGAGGCGTCGCCTGTTTCATCAGCCTCAACGTAGCGACCGTGTCGGCAGCTTCATTGCCCACGCCGATTTTCTTAATGAGCTGGTTTGTGAAAGCGAAATTGGCCTCATAAATTCTGCAAACGCTTCCTGAGTAATACTTTTTGACGATGTCGATTTCATCTTCGTCAGGAAGTTCATTGATGATTCGCTGAATCTCGGACTTCACTTCACGAATCACATTATCCACATGCTGGTTGGCCGTCTCAGTCTGCACACAGAAGACAGTAAAAAAAGGATTGGCAATAAGTGCTGAATTGATACCATACGTATATCCCTTGTCTTCCCTGATATTGCTCATGAGGCGGCTTCCAAAGAATCCTCCCAGGAGCATGTTAGCCAAGATCATGTAGGCTCTGTCCTCTCCATTCAGCTTAGGTAGCACGCATCCCGCATATAGAGCAGACTGGACTGTAGGCTGACTCATCGAAAGCTTGACACGGTTATGCTGGCAGTCCACAATCAGTTGTTCATCATTACCGGCAAGTCTGTACTGCGCAAGAGGCACTGCAGGGAAATTAATATGCGACAAAACAACGGAATTGGAATTGCTTCCCCACGTTCCGCTGCCGAAAATGCCACACAGAAGTCCGACAGAGCTCTCATCGTAGCCCCCGGTCATAAATATTCTGCAATTCGCAGAATTCACACATTTTTTATTATAATCCCTGAGAGCGTCGGGAGTGAGTTGAGAGAAAAGTTCTGCATACTCGTAGGACGCCATAGGATGTGTCGGTCCGAAAAGTGTCTCATAAAAGAGCCTCTCTGCTTGTGCCCTAACCCGGTCCTTCTTAATCATAAAATTAGCATAAGCCTGCTGCAAGGCAATCTGGACGGAGTTAGGGTCGAAAGCCGGGTTGCATAGAACATCCTGCACAATATCCACCACGGGGTGCAGATGCTTTTTCAAGCACACGATTGAGATAACCGCGTATGTCTTGTATACAGCAGACGAAAACGAGGCCCCATAGAAATCGAGCATCTCGTTGATTTGCTGAACAGATTTGGACGCAGTCCCCTCCTTGACAAGTCTGAAAGCAAGCATAGCCTGTAAAGGCAAATCCTGCACCCATGCCCCGCCAGTAAACATAAAGTCGACTCTTACTAAGTCAGTCCCAGCAACAGGAATGAGATAAAGAGGCACCCCATTGTCCATATTCTGCGTCTGGACCATGGGCAGAGATTCGAGGTTGACAAACTGAGTATCAGGAGCAACGTTTCGGTTCATGACATTAGTTGAGAGTTTAGAGTTGAGAATTTAGAGCTGAGTTTCTCAGTCTGGACTTTTCTCAGCTTAACGCAGCGTTTTTTATAAACAATTCGGCCCTCTGCAGGTCCTCCGGCGTATCAATCCCCACGGTCTCAACATTTGTGATTCCCGCCTTGATTTTATAGCCGTTTTGCAGCCACCTGAGCTGTTCGAGCGACTCAGCCAACTCAAGCGAGGACTGTGGAAGAGCCGTGATTTCAGAAAGCACCTGGGCTCTGTAAGCGTAAATTCCAATATGCTTATAGAACGTGTGCGTGCTCATCCATTCAGTTCCCTGTTCCTTTCCCCTGATGAAAGGGATGACAGACCGCGAGAAATACAAAGCCTGATTGTCATTGCCGAGTACGACCTTTGGTGAATTAGGATTGACCAGTGCGTCGAATCCGTCGTTGACATCGAACGGCTTGACAAGCGTAGCGATATCCACAGACTCATCATCGAAACAATCTTTAATTGCCTGTATTTGTGATGGCTGAATAAAAGGCTCATCCCCCTGCACGTTGATGACCACGTCGAAACCACGTCCTACTTTGTCAAAAGCCTCATTGCACCTGTCTGTGCCGCTTTTATGGTCGGGGCTGGTCATTACGACCTCTCCTCCAAAACGTCTGACTTCTTCGGCAATGAGTTGGTGGTCAGTAGCCACTACGGCAAAGTCGACAAGCCCTTTCACTTGTTCATATACGCGCTGTATGACCGATTTGCCAGCCAGCATCGCAAGTGGTTTTGCCGGGAAACGAGTGGAGGCATATCTGGCTGGAATGATAGCAATAAATTTCATGGTTGAAAAAGATAATCAAAAAATTCAAAAAGAAGACGGATTTGCAAAGTCTGCAGTTCATGCTTGACAGAGCAAATCCGTCGTATGATTGACTATTGAGTGACAATATTATTCAAACGAGTTATCGATTGCCCCTTCCACAGGTGGCGGTGGCGGCGGAGCCACAGGTTTTGGTGTAGGAGTCGGTGCAGGAGCGTTATTATTACCGCTATTGGAAGCGCCGGAATTGCCGGAGTTTCCACCTCCGCCTGAACTGGACTCATTCTTCTTCTCGCTGGAAGATTCATGTTTAGGTTCGGACTTTCGTTCGCCGGACGAAGACTCAGATTTTCTTCTGCCTCTTCTCGCCACATTGTTTCCAGACGAAGAATGGAATCTTGTTCCGTTCTTTATGGTTCTTCCTGGGCGTTTGGCATCATCTTCCTCGTCGATGATGATATCACCGCCTTCAGGCACGTCGAGTCCGGAAAGTTCGCTCTCGCACATATCGAAGTCCTCAGGAATTTCGAATTTGTTGCTTTGGTCGATGCCATAACGATTATGCAGCACTTCGTCGCCATACACCTTCTTCATAAAGAGTCCGTAGATAGGCAATGCAGCAGCAGCACCCTGACCGTTTGACATGCTGGTGAAGTGCACATCCATGTCTTCACCTCCTACCCAGCATCCTACAACGAGCTTAGGTGTGAATCCCATGAACCATCCATCGGCATTGGAGTTCGTGGTTCCTGTTTTCCCCCCCATATCAGCCCTGATGCCGTAGACACGTCCGATACGAGTTGCCGTTCCTTCCCTGACGACTCCCCTAAGCATTGTAATCATCTTGTATGCCGCATCCTGGCTCAACACCTCGTTCAGTCTGGGGGTGAATGTGTCGATGACATTACCGTCGGAATCCTCGATTCTCTCGACGAGCAGAGGTGCAGCCCTTATACCGTAATTAGGGAAAATCGTATATCCGCTGACCATCTCACCCACACTGATGTCGCAAGGACCAAGGCAGAGAGTCATATTAGGTTCGATAGAGCGGGTGTTTATACCGCACTGCCGGAGCATGCCAATGAACTGATACGGGTTCATTTGCGACATTACCCATGCTGCAATCCAGTTGTTAGACTGCGACAGTCCCCACTTGAGAGTCACCATGGCTCCATACATGGCATGGGATCCGTTACGAGGTGCCCACCCTCCATAGTTAACGCGCTTATTGGGCGCCTTGTCGCAAGGCGTGAGACCGTTCATCATGGCCAGCGCATAAAGATATGGCTTGATTGTGGATCCCACCTGGCGCCTACCGCCCCCGAGGCAGTTATCGTATTGGAAATGTTTGAAGTCAAGTCCGGGCACATAAGCTCTGACGGCGCCCGTTGCAGGCTCCATAGCCATCATAGCCGTTCTGAGGAACTTCTTATAATAAAGGATAGAGTCTCGTGGACTGAGTTCTTTGGTGATTTCCCCTCCGTAGGAGAAGAGTCTGGTGGTAACCGGTGTGTTGTACACCTTTCTAATGGAGTCCTCGTCTATACCGCTTTTCACGAGTTGGTTGTACTGGTCGGTCTGCTTATAGTATCTCCAAAGTATGGACTCCACTCTCTGCGACGAGATGCCCGTGTAAGGCGCATTCTTGCTTCCTCTTTTTTCGGCTTCGAATCTGGGCTGAAGGGTCTTTGCCACATGCTGATAAGCAGCAGCCTCCGCATACTCCTGCATTCGGGAGTCGAGTGTGGTGTAGATCCGGAGTCCGTCGGTATAGATGTTGTAGTTTGTTCCGTCCTTCTTGGTGTGTTTGTTGCACCATCCATAAAGCGGGTCGGTCTCCCATGCCACCGAGTCGTCAGCAAACTTCTGCTGCTGCCAAGCGGCGTAGTTAGACTTCTCCGGCTTCTTCGCCATCATGATGATTCTGATATGCTCTTTAAAGTAAGGCGCGAATCCGTCGTCTTGTCTTGCCACGTTAAATTTGGACGTGTCGAGGGGTGAGTTCTTAGCTTCCTCCAGTTCCTCATCAGAAATATGGCCAAGCTCATGCATTTTCTCAAGCACAACATTACGTCTCTCGGTCATACGCTCCTTATTGATTTGGGGATTGTAATAAGACGGGTTCTTACACATACCCACGAGAGTGGCAGCCTCTGGGAGTGTGAGGTCTATAGGGTCTTTTCCGAAATAGGTTCTCGACGCATTCTTGATGCCGACTGCATTGTGGAGGAAGTCGAAGTAATTGAGGTACATCGTGAGAATTTCCTCCTTGGTATAATATCTTTCGAGCATCGTGGCGATATACCACTCTACCGGCTTCTGCATCATACGATCGGTGAGCGTAGTCTCAGCAGTAACGCCAGAATAGAGCTGCTTAGCCAGCTGTTGTGTGATGGTACTACCGCCACCAGCAGACTCTTCACCCATAAATCCACGCTTTACCAACACACGTCCAAGCGCTCTCATGTCGATTCCCGAATGTTCGAAGAATCGTTCGTCCTCCGTGTCGACGAGTGCCTGCACCAGTACCTCGGGAAGCGAGTCAAATGGTACAATGAAACGGTTGGCCGAGGCGTAGCTCCATGTGCCCATAAGCTTGTTGTCGTGCGTATATACCTTTGAGGCAAATTTGTTGACAGGGTTTTCCAGCTCCGTGATTTGTGGCAGATTTCCCAGCCATCCTTTAGATATGGCATACACAGCACCGGCCATCGCAAGCATCGCCATAAGGAACAATCCCCATACGATAATAAGTCCGACCTTTATGCTTCTTTTCTTATTCTTTCTTTTTTTATTCGATTTCTTAGCCATTCGTTAATGGTAAAAAAAATGTAAAAACAAAACAAAATATTTCAACATGCAAAGTTAGTCTAAATTTTCCACATAACAAAATTTTTAGATATGTTTTGGACATTAAGCAACCATAAATACGTAGAACAATAGCAAGATTAGCAAATAAAGTCTTAAAAAGTTTTCATAATCGAACAAAAAGTATTAACTTTGCAGCCGATTTTAAAAAACAGTATTCATCAAGTTGGGGGAAATCCCAACCGTGTGCTTGAACACCACGTTAAAAACAAGAAGACATGAAAGAAAAAACGAGTCATGTAAGCGTGGCTTACATGTTGATGGGCATCCTGTTCTGTGTATGCCTGATTGCAAGTAATTTATTAGAGACGAAGATTGTTCAGTTAGGATCCTATTCGATGACAGCCGGTTTCATCGTCTTTCCAATTTCTTACATTCTGAACGACTGCATCGCAGAAGTCTGGGGTTACAAGAAAGCCCGTCTGGTGATATGGATGGGGTTTGCCATGAACTTCTTTGTCGTGGCCCTCGGAGGCATCGCCTGCGCCCTTCCCGCTGCCCCGTTCTGGGAAGGCGAAGAAGCGTTTCAGTTTGTTTTTGGCCTTGCCCCTCGAATCGCAGTTGCTTCGTTAGCAGCCTTTCTGGTAGGCTCATTCATCAACGCAATGATTATGAGCAAGATGAAGATAACGAGCAAAGGCCGTCATTTTTCCTGGCGTGCAATACTGAGTACCTTGGGCGGCGAAGGAGCTGACTCCTTGATTTTTTTCCCGCTGGCCTTTGGCGGCTTGATGCCCGGCAGCGAGCTGCTGAAACTGATGATTTTGCAAGTGAGTGCCAAGACCTTGTACGAGGTGGTTGCCTTGCCACTTACGATACGCGTGGTAAATTACGTAAAGAAAGCAGAGGGGACAGACGTGTACGACGAGCATATCTCCTATAATCCGTTCAAAGTTAGAGAGATATAATCCTGTTTCCCGTATTGTCATTTGACTGGTATCAGGAAAGAAGAAAACCAGAAGAGAGAGGCTCAAAGAGTCCGAAGACGGTAATAAGAATTTATGAAGCCAATTAATAGGATTATATGAAAAATTAGAAGACGCCCCGCGGGGCGTCTATACAAAATCAGATGAATTTAGATAAAGACAGTGCTCTGGTTGTATTTTCTGGCGGTCAGGACAGCACTACCTGCTTGTTTTGGGCAAAGAGGCACTTCAAACATGTCTGCGCCCTGACGTTCAAATATGGCCAGAAACATGTTCTTGAGATAGAACAAGCCAAAGAGATAGCCCGGATAGCCGACGTTCCGATAGAAGTTATGGATGTCAGTTTCATCAGTGGATTGAGCAGCGGTTGCTCGCTGACAGACAACAGCATAGAGATGGACGAGGACAAGCCCGCAGACGCTCCGCCAAACACTTTTGTACCAGGCCGGAATTTGTTTTTCTTGTCGATCGCAGCCGTTTATGCCAGGGAAAAAGGTTGTATGAACCTGGTAACAGGCGTTTCGCAGACCGACTATTCCGGTTATCCTGACTGCAGAGACTCGTTTATCCGCTCGCTGAACGTGTCGTTAAACTTGTCGATGGACGAGCAGTTCGTAATCCACACGCCACTGATGTGGCTTGACAAATGCGAGACATGGGCATTGGCAGACGAGCTTGGCGTATTTGACTTAGTACGTACAAAGACCTTGACTTGCTACAACGGGATAATCGGTGACGGATGCGGAGAGTGTCCGGCATGCAAGTTGAGACGAAGAGGACTGGAACAGTATCTTCGGCTTAGTTGAGAGTTTAATGTTGGGATGATTGCTATAACGTAATACAGCTTATACAAGAACCAATCGATAGAAATCAAAGTAATTCATTCTATTAAAGCAAAATAACAAACTTTATTCAAGTAAGAGTTTAAAAGTATATGGAAGGACGCGAACATGAGGGTCTTCAGTCCCTTGGAAAGAAAACAGAATACAGGACGGACTATAGCCCTGAAGTGTTGGAGACATTTGAGAACAAGCATCAAGGAAATGACTACTGGGTGGTATTCAACTGTCCGGAGTTCACAAGTCTATGTCCGATAACCGGCCAGCCTGACTTTGCAGAGATCAAAATCAAATATATTCCAGATGTACGCATGATTGAAAGCAAAAGTCTGAAACTGTATTTGTTCAGTTTCCGCAACCATGGTGACTTCCATGAGGACTGCGTGAACAAGATCATGAAGGACTTGATTCAGTTGATGGATCCTAAATACATCGAGGTTGTGGGACTTTTCACTCCCCGCGGTGGAATTTCCATCTATCCATATGCGAATTATGGCCGTCCCGGCACTAAGTATGAGCAGCTGGCAGAACATCGTTTTATGAATCATAGCCTGTCGGCACAGTAGTTGTATTGACATGGCATATCTGGGAGAATTCATATCGCTGATTGTAGCAGTCTTGTGGACTGCCTCCGCCCTGTCTGCCGAAATAGCGACAAAACGCACCGGCGTGCTGGTTTTGAACGTATGGCGCATGGGTTTGGCTTTGGCGGCATGCTCTTTGTTGCTTTTTTTCTCTACAGGGCATCCATTGCCGCTGATGGCAGGCGGACAAGCTTGGCTATGGCTGCTGCTCAGTGGTTTCGTTGGCTATTTTTTAGGTGACTGGTGTTTGTTCAACAGCTACTTGGTGATCGGTTCCCGCTTCGGTCAGTTGTTCATGACGTTGGCTCCGGCATTCACCGCTTTTTTCGCCTGGGTGATGATAGGGCAGACGTTGTCGTGGTTTACGTTGCTTGCCATGTTGATCACGCTATTGGGAATCGGTGTGGCCGTGACCGACAAGAAAGGCACGGAGTCGGGTCATCCAGTTACGTTTAAAGGCGTATTGCTGGGCATAGGCGCGGCATTAGGACAGGGATTGGGACTGGTGATGAGCAAGATTGGCTTGGACCATTTCACTTCGAACATAGAGGGAACAGAGCTGTCGGACATGGGTTTCGTTTTACCGTTTGCCAGCAATCTGATTCGCTGTATCGCAGGTCTTATTTGTTATACGGGTTGGCTGATGGTGAGTCGTGCCCGACACGCACACGGAGCACGCCCTCCACTTGGCAGTATGCTTCGCGACAGGAAAGCGATGATAGCGTTATGCGTGACGTTGGTTTCCGGTCCGTTCCTTGGCGTAGGGCTTTCGTTGGCAGCTGTGCAGTACACAGCAGCAGGCATCGCGTCCACCATTATGGCGACTACGCCAATACTGATACTGCTGCCTTCGCATTGGCTGTTCGGCCAGCGTATAACATTGCGTGCAATCGTGGGAGCATTGATTTCGTGTGTGGGCGTGTCGTTATTTTTCATGGTGTGAAATGATAAGATTTTCACAGACACACGTATTACGGACATACAAACAACGTACAAACATAAAGTAAGTTCGTACATGTGATGATTACAATAGGATAAAAAGCCGAAAGCGAAGCTATGAATTGCTCCATAGTTTCGCCTTCAATTCTCTCCTTTTTCTCAGAAATTTCACATCCGTCACGGACGATACTAAACAATTATGATTTGTTGATGCAAAGTTACGAAGAAAAAGGGTATGCGTCAATCATCATTTGTTATGAAAATAGGCATAAAGACGGGCAGAAATCCCCAAAATCACATTTAACCATGAAAACACCCTATCGTTTCACATAAATTGGGCAAGAAACGGAAATGCCGGTGTTGTGCGCTTTGAAGGCATGGGCGCGGACGTAGGCACCGAGGGCTATGTTGTTGAGTTTTGGGAAATGGTATTTGAGTCCGATGGTCTCGTAGAAGGGTTGCTCCACTTCGCAGGCTTTTTTTCCGTGCTGCCTGAAGACATAGAACCCAAAGGACATGGAGAGAGAGAGGTTGTGGTAGAAGACATCGTGCTTGCCTGAAATACCTATGGATATGGGTGAGTGACTCTTATGATAACCGTTGATTTTGTCGAGTTTCTTCACGCGGTCCATATAAGAAAGATAATAGACATCTATTCCGACCCCTGACGCCCATCTTCGCGCATATCGGCTCATGTAGTCGGCAGAGAGGGTGTATACAGCGTATTTCGAGAAATTGTTTGAACGGTAGTCCGGGTCGTCCATAGGTGTTTTGAACTGTGTCTGCAGCCAGTCTTCATACAGCGTGCAAAAACCGACGTTTGCGGTGATGTTCCAGTATTTTGTCTTGTCGAAGGGAACCGTCTGTTTATATTGATCCTTCTTCAGGAGTTCGTCATAATAAGGATAATACACCAGTCCGAGGGTTGGTCCGATTGTGTTTGACCCTTTGTTCGGTCGTTTAAGCGTACCGGAGCTGTGGTGGTTGAACTCGATTCCCGCCTTGAGTCCCCAGTCTTTGGCAAAACGGTAGGTGGCGTGGAAGGCCGCACCGAAATAGATGGTCATGTGACTTGAAATCATAAGGTTGTCGGGGGAAGACGTCCTATTGTATTTTTTATTGGCGAATCCGAGTCCGATATTAAAAGCATAATCAGTCTCCCACCTGTAGTTTCGGAAGAAAGGCCGTTCGAATCCGGCATATACAGATAGTGCGTTTCCCAGTCTGGAATCAAAGTCTACAGGTTGTCCCAATCCGAGGTCTCCATCTGCATCGCGGTGTAGCTTGACATGGTTGTAGAGATTATAGTTGATTCCGGCATAGAACGTCGGGAATCCATAATCCTGGGCAAAGATGTCCTGGTCGCTTGGCAATGACACATGACGCAGTTGTGCAGAGAGCGTGACCGCCCCGTTTTGGCTGACCAGTTCCTTGATTTGCGTGTCCATGGTAGGCACGACGCATGGATTAACCATCAGCTGTCCTCCCCAGTGCTTGATGGTGTCGTTGACTTCAGCAGAGACAGCAGTGAAAAAGAAACAGAAAAGAGCTAAAAAAAAGACCTTGGATTTATTCATGATTTTTAATGGCGATGACACAATGGAGGATCAGAGGAATGCCGTAAAGCAAAATAGCGAGGATCACAACAGGCTGAGGCCATTCCTGTCCTGGTATGAAATCGAGAAAAAAAGCATGCAGGATCATGGCTAAAAGCTGCGAAACGACAAAAAGAGTGATGAAATAGTCAGCAATCCTCACTGGCAGGCTGACCGTGGCCTTCACGACATCGCTGACAGCATTGAACCTGCCGATGGAATAAGCATAAATGATTGATAGCAGATAAAGAATGAAAGCTATGATAGGGAACAATCCTCGCTGCAACGCCGAGTTGCTGAATGTGCCAAACGCGCTAAGAAGGATATTACCCGGAAGAAGCGAAAGAATGACAGCAAAAGTGATTAAAAATCCCAGGGCAGCAGCCACCAGCATATAAGCCCTCTTCTGTCTGAGGTATTTCTGCTTGGAAAATCCCGATAAGATGCCAGACTCGGCAATCATGCTCACCGTGGCAGCTCCCATGACCACATAATGCCATGGCGCCATACGGAAATTATACATAATCGTGGCCACCATCCATCTCATCCCTTCGCTTGAAAGGATGTTTCTGCAGTTGGCTCCATAGACATTGGCAATCCATGATACGACAGCCGTAATGACGATAAGAGCCAACAAGATAATGGGCAGCAAATAAAGAAATCGTCGCAAGAGGAAATAATAGTAATTTATCTAAAAAAGTAATACGAATAGCTTTCATCACAACAGAAAGGAGGTCACCACTCCCCCACTTAATCGTCGTCAGGCTCAAGATTGTCGATGTCGATAATTCTGAGCTGTATCGCTCTCGTGACAAGTCTGGTGGCATTTACTCCATTGAGCCTTTCAGAATCAGAAAAGAGTCTGTTGATGAGGTCCATCTGCCGTTTTTCAAGCGACTTCACTCCGAAAGGCATGCCTCTGAGTTGCGCAATCATGTCCTTGGTGTATCCAAGAGCCAGGTGTCTGAGGAACCTCTCGTCGTACTCATCGATGTCGTAATCGACAAACGCCTCCTGCTTCCTGGACTCACTAAGCACCGAGCGGCGATATCTCTCCAGGATTTTCTCGAGGATAGGCTGATTGAACACGAGCCGTTTGCCGTCCATAACGCTTTGCACATCCCCTTTGGTAAGAAGCTCGCCACTTTTAAGAATGATTCCGTCGGCCCCTGCGTCCAGCACATCTACCCACAACTTCTCATTAAGCGTTTCGCCAGTAAAAATAAGCACATGCAAATCTTTGTATTGTTTTCTGAGTTTCCGGCAGATTTCCACTCCGATAGTTGTGGATCCTCCGAGTCCCAGATCCAGCAATACGAGGTCCGGCACTTGCTGTTTGATCAGTTTCCAGAAATCCTCCTCATTCTGTGCAGTGCCGATGATTTCGGCCTGCGGGATGTCGTTTTTGAAAATTTCCTCAGTTCCTTTAAGTTCGAGTTTGACATCCTCCACGATGATGACCTTGAATTTGTCCATATATTGTTATTGTTTTATTGAAAATCAGGCATCTGAAAGCAGACTAAGAATCAGCTTCAGATTGAAGTTGTGATGACTCTCTTGCAGCAGGAATGGTGAAACACAGTTGCAGTCCGTTTCCGTCATTGTCGAGTTGACAGGCATATATTCTGCATCCCCTCCTCACGTGTTCGTCGTGCTCACGTATGATTTGCTTGGCGATGAGCATCTGTGCCCCGTTAAGCCTGTCGAGCTGAGGGTCGTATACCAGGGCTTCGGGATAGAACATCGACTTGATTTCATCCTGCGACTTTTTGATGTTGTCGAAAGAAAATGCAAACTTAATAAATTCTTGTGACTTTTCAAAATTCAGCGTCAAAGTTCCTTTATTTTTTTGTAAATATAAAGCCTCAACAACATTTTCGATGAGATAGAAGAGCATAGTCTGGTCAGCGACCACCATCCATCCGTAAGACTCCGGCTTCGACTGATGGACAAAATTCACTTCCGTATCATACTTCCTGGCATATTTTTTGACAGTCTTTTCGACGAACGCAGCCACCTCGGCAATCTTTATGTTTTTTCTTTTGAACATCGGGCGTTGTATTTGCTTGGCTGTACAGTCGGCAAGAATAGTGAAGATCTCCTTATAATAAGAAGTCAGTTCCGCCATTGAGTTCACATTGTCCTCCAAGAGCTCCGGATTATTCCAACATTCAGTCTTGCTGATGTTATCCACAATCTGCCGGATTCTGTTGGGATAATACATGGTTTCGTGCTTGATGGTTGACAATGTATTATCGATGACCAGGTTCTGCACATGTACGAGGTTCGCCTCTCTGTCGGCCCTTCTTTTCTCATCCTCAATAATCTCGATGTTGTCGTTGATGCTCTCCATCCTAACAGATGAATAGTAGATATTCTCAGCAGTGTACTTAGCGATATTGCGCAGCATCCGCTCATCGTTGTCGTTCAGATGGTCGCTATAAAGCAGAAAGGCAATCACGCCAATGGTTGCGCCATTATCGATGTCGAGTGTGTAAATACGGGTCTTGCCATTGTCGAGTGTAAGATTCGCTTTCTTCTCGAATGCATCCTTGATGACAGACTCCAAATATTCTTGTTGCGGACAGTTTTCGGAGAAATAGATTTTGTCCTTCCCCATGCAGAGCACTACTCCATTGGTTCGTCTGACTTCGTTGACTCCCTGCCTTATGATTGTGGCCAGGCTTTTCTCGTCTTCGTTGTTGAAAATCCTGCGGTTCAACTCAAGAATCTGCCTCATGGCAAATGTGGGAAGGATATTGTTTTTGTAATAGATGAAATAATAGATGACCGCTCCAGTCAGGATTGCCGTGATGACAAGGAATAGAAGAGTTTTTCCGTTGCCGTTTGCCTGTTTTATCTCATTACATCTTGCATCGAGCTCCTTATCTTGAGATGAGTTCTTGTGCAGTCGGTTGAAAATTTCATTATTATAGAAATAAAGATTCCATTGCTTAAGTGCAAGTGCCGCAATAGCCACCTCGTTTCTCATCTGCATGATGGTCTGGTAGTCAGTGATAAATCCGTCGTTCCACCACTCCACCTCAGCCATTGCCTTTTCATCATAAATCTTGATGATCTTTGTGCTGTCAGGGTTTTGCTTCATGTAGAACTTGTTGAGATGGAAAATGACGGAATCGGCCATTTGCAACGCAAATTGGTATTGCTGATTGACGTTGGCGTTGAAGAGGTCCTGCACGAAATAGTTGGCCATGATGACATCAGAATCATTCGGCTGAGCAGAAATCTTGGTGTGCACATCGTCGAGCTGACGCTTCTCATGATGGCAAGACGAGAAAAGCATAGGTAAAACAAGAGCAAGCATCATCAGCTTGTTTCTGACAGTCCCTTTTGGAAGTCTGAAGAAAAACCGGCTTCCCTTTCCGATTTGGCTTTCTATTCCGAATTTGCAAACACTGAAAACGGAGTTGGTTTTCTTGTACTTGTCGATAATGCCTTTGCAGTTGAGCAATCCGAATCCAAACCCCTTGTTTTTCTTCAGTTCCTCATCAGAGTCGGTATCACCGATTTTTGCAGAGTCATACACTTTCTCTCCGAGTATGGTGTTCACGTCTTCCTGTGTCATTCCCCTGCCTTGGTCTTTCACCGACACCTCCACATAACCATCCTGTTCCTTCGCATAAAGTTCCACCTCCCCACGATCGAACGAGTACTTTCTGGCATTTTCAAGGAGCGTGTTCATCATGAAGAGCGTGAGCGCCCTGTCCGCTTTCACGACAGAGTCGGTGTCCTGTATAATCAATTCAATCCCTTTCGCCTTGAACGACCTGAGATTGGTTTTGAGAATGTCGAAAAGAGGCATGAGAGGGAAATTCTCAATATTGAGCGACACCTCTCCCTGCCTTATCTTGATCCATGATGAGAGGATATCGTTGTAGACATTGATGCGCTCAATCAGTTCAGCGACATAATTGAGCCTGCGCTCAACCAGTGGTCTGACATCCAGAATCATCTGTTCCTGTTGCGCTTTTCCTCCGCTATCTTTCGCCCCGTTGATGTCCTCTCTGATTTTCCTGACCTCATTGACCGCCCTGTCGAGGAAAGGAGTGATGGCATAAACGATGGCCAGGCATGTAGCCTTGTTGATGTATTGCCGTTTCTGCTCGTCGAGCCTTTTCTCCTTGCTTATTCTCTCAGCCATGGCCATTTCCTGATGTTCTTCCAGATTAGAGAAGTCGAGGTCGGTCTTTTCTCTCCATCTGACCATTTCCTGCTCCATGCTCTTCTGCTCTTGCATGAAATTTCTGAGATAGTTGTTTTTCACCTTCCTTGTGAGATATACGAGAGCGAAAGCGAAGAGGGTAAGAAAGACGGCAGCAAAAATCATATATCGGTTGACGTCGGCCTGTTCCTTTTGGAGTGTGGCAAGAATCTGTTCCATTCTTTTGTCCTGCCGGGTGATGTCCCTGATATCCAGGAATATGTTTCTATTATAGTCGGACTGAGCCTTCAGCCCCATGGCACTATAGACGATGCAGAAATGTTCCCTGATGTCGGCCATCCACTCAGGGAGGCAGACTACTGAATCAGCAATCCATTTCATTTCAGTGGAGTTAAACTCAGCCTTGCCTTTCTCCACAAGCGCCTTTCTCTGCAATTCGAATTGGGCAAACTGTGCGGAGTCCGGATATGCATACAGCACGTCATTGTCGTTGCTCACCCTCTTGTGATGAATGTTGACACAATCGAGCGCACTCTGCATGGCACCAAGGGCCTTCTCGTTATCTCCGGCCGCGATATAGAAATCAGCGATGGTGTTATAGGTCTGCGCCACATCGAACAGCGATCCGTAATTCTGGAAAATGTCGAGGGCGAAAAGACAAATGTCGAGTGGCAGTGATTTGTCGTCGGCCGAATCCGGCTGTTCGATGATTTCCTTGATGAGATTAATTCGGCTCGGCCTGTATTCCTTCTGTTTGATAAGGTCTTCCGCTACAGAGGTAAGCGATTTCGCGAGTATGTAATTCAGGTTGTTAGCTTTAGCCTCCGTTGCCGCCTCAAGGAGGTTGGATGTGTTGTCTTCCGTAAGCCTGTTGTCCACGTTCTTCGCATTACCGAAGAGGAAGAAGAACATCAGTCTTTGCTGCGCGTCCTCCTCGACAATACGATAGTTGTCCATAATGAATTTCATCTCAGCATCCCCGTCCTCCTCTTGTCGTAGATAATAGTAATAGACATATAAAGTGAGATGGAACTCAGAAACAGCAAAATTCCATATTCTTGTCTGTCGTTGGTTCATGGAAGAAACCTCAGGCCTGATACGGTCCATTTTCCGCAATGCATCATTGTAGTAGTCGTAGAAAGCCTTGTTGACCGACCTTCTTTGGCATATTTTCATCATAATTACATCCGCCACCAGCCTGTACAGTTCATTGGTGGAGTAATCCAACACATTCTTGAGACATACACTGGCTGAATCATAGTCCATGGTCATATACTTGGCAAATCCGATGTGGCAGAGAGCCTCATCCCTTCCATCGTTGTATCCATAAGATTTCTCGTGTATATCCAGCGCCTTCTCCGCGTAGTAGACGACGGAGTCCGCCTTGACGTAGTATGCCTTGTACGCCTTATCGTTGAGTTGGTCGATTGCCTCTTTTTCCTCATCAGAGAGCTTCTGACACGCCACACAAGCCATCAAAGTCAAGAAAGTGAAGCAAATAAACCGTAAAAACACATTGTCCGCCATAGCCATTCCTTTACTTGAGATTTTCCGCCTTCTTAAATTCAAGAGGTCCCAATCCCACATGCGTTTTAAACCACTTTCCGAAATAGGACTGGTTGGGGAAATTCATGACCTCAGCAATCTCCTTGACAGTGAGGTTGGACTCGGTAATGAATTTTTTTGCCTCTTTAACCAGAATAGATGTGATCCACTGTGAAGGAGTCTGTCCCGTGCGTTGCTTAACCACGGAAGAGAAATATCTCATAGAAATATACTGCCTATTGGAATAAAACGACACCTCATGCTGTGTGAGGTAGTGTTCTTTAAGGTCGTTAAGGAACTTTCTGACAATATCGTCCCTTCTGTCGACAGAGTTTTTGAGCCCATTGTCGGCATCGGCATAAGCCATGATAATTTGCAAGACCAGATTTAACTTGACATTTTCGATTTGTAGGTTGTTGAGCTGCCAGAATCGTCTTTGGTTGTTGTCGGCAAAGAGTTTTGACAGTTCGAGATGCTTTTGGTAAAGTTCGATGTAGTTTTTGAGAGAGGTGAGATCATGTTCCGACAAATCCGTGAGAGGATTCTGCCTGATATACAGAATTGAGTCGACATCAGTGATCCTGGTAAGCAGAGGCTGCACGACATTGACATCAACGGACATCATGATTCCATATAAGTCCTCAGAAGCATCAATGATTTTCAGAATGGAATAAGGAAAATAAACGACAATATTGTTTTTTTTCATCTCATACTTGGTGTCATCAAGAAAAAAAGTGACATTTCCATTGAGACAGATAAACATACCGCTTAGAGCAAATCTGAGCGGTTCGGCTTCTGGCATAAAGCCCTCGTTTTTATTTCCAGAAATAATTCTATATACGACGTTGTCCTGGGGCATGATAAAATTGTCATTATAATAATCACAAAATTAGTAATAAAATCATTCAACAAGAAAAAAAAAGTGGAAAATGTTCGAAAAGAAAGATAAAGTAAGGTAAAAACTGACAAAATAATTACAAAATAAACATGAGAAATTACATTATAACCTTTGCAAAACAAATAAAAAAGACTAATTTTGCAAAATATTCAGTAAGCGTTAAAAAAGAAGACGAGAAGACAAGAAGACGAGTAGACAAGAAGACGAGACTATAGTCTGCTACGACCAGCATTCCAATGGGACAAAAGCAAGGCAAGTTGTTTTCTTAATTTTACTAAGCAAATAATTAATTAAAACCAAGAATAAAATGAGAATAAAGCAAATCGCATGGGCAATGCCAAGACGCGTCAGGAGCAATCTTTTCTTCATGCTCTGCATGCTCATGCCGCTGACGCTGTTAAGTTGCCATGAAGAAAAGGTGAGCAAGAAATCTCCCCAATACGTAAAGACAACGACTGCAGAGTCGACAGGAGAAGAAAGTCTGATCAGCTACCCAGGAAAGACGAAGGCCGCCGACGTGGTGAGTCCTTCATTCAAGGTGAGCGGTACCTTGTCGAGAATATACGTGAAAGAAGGCGACCATGTGAGGAAAGGTCAGCTGATAGCAGAGCTTGACGCCCACGACTATGACGTTCAGCTACGCGCCACAGAAGCCGAATACGCTCAGATAAAAGCAGATGCTGAGCGTGTGATTTCCATGTATAATGAAGGTACAACGACCGCATCTAACTACGACAAAGCCCGTTACGGTCTTCAACAGATTGAGGAGAAATTATCGCATCACCGCGATCAGGTGAAATACTGCAAACTGTATTCTCCGATTGACGGATATGTGCAGAGCAAGAACCACGACGTAGGCGAGAACGTAGGTGCAGGCATGTCGGTATTGTCACTGTTTTCGTCCTCTAACATAGAGATAGAGATATTCATTCCCGGATCGGACTACAGCCGTCGCAGCGACATGCTCCGTGCGATATGCACTTTTGACGTGATGCCCGACAACATTTATTCCCTTGACATCTCGCGAATGAGCAAAGAAGCCAACGCAAGCCAACTTTATATGGTCCGCCTGAGTTTCAAGCCCGGTGCCGACATCAAGCGTATTACCCCCGGAATGACAACGATGGTATATATAAGCTATGTGAAAGGAGTAAGTCAAGGCACAGTGATAATCCCCTCTTCATGCATCCTTCGCAGCAAAGGGCGCTCCCTGGTTTACGTTTACGACAAGAGTTCCAGCACAGTCCAGCCTCGCGTGGTTGAGACAGGAAACCTTGACACCCGCGGCAATATAGAAGTGACCTCAGGCCTGTCGGCAGGCGAGACAGTGGTGTCGGCAGGCGTGAGATTTCTCAAGCCAGGCGAGCGCGTTAAGGAAGCCGACAAAACCTCCCCGTCGAACAAAGGCAAACTTTTGTAGACAGAGAGAAAAAATCAAAATGAAATTCCGCAACAAACGACACGATGGCAAACATAGATTTTTCGAATTGGGCATTAAACAACCGTAAACTGATTAACTTTTTCATCATCTGCCTTGTGATTGGCGGTGTCATGAGTTTTTATGACATGCCAAAGCTGGAGGATCCGGAGCTGAAAGTGAAGCAGGCCATGGTTGTGACCACCTATCCAGGCGCTTCAGCCCACGAAGTGGAGCTGGAGGTGACCGACAAAATCGAGAAGAGCATCCGTGAGATGCGATCGATATATACGATAGAGAGCCAGTCGATGAACGACTTGAGCATTATCTCAGTGGAGCTCAACAAGACCCTTCCCGACGCAGAAGTAGAGCAAGAATGGGATATGCTCCGGCGTAAAGTAGAGAATGCCTCCCATTCCCTCCCCTCCGGTGCAAGCAATCCGATAGTGAGGGATGATTTCGGCGATGTTTACGGTATGTTTTATAGTCTGACAGGAGACGGTCTGAGCAATATAGAGATGTCGGACTATGCAGAGTTAGCCAAACGCAACATAAGCGACATAGAAGGCGTTGCCCGCTGCGACATCTACGGTGTGAAAGAAGAGTGCATCTACGTAGACATGAAGCAGGAGAAGATGGCAAACCTGGGCGTAATGCCCACAGAAGTGCTTCAGACCCTAAACAGCCAGAACAAAACCGCATACAGCGGCTACTTCAATAACGGCGGCAACCGCATCCGTATTCAGGTGGCGGACAAGTTCAAGACAGTGGACGACATCGGGATGATGCTTATCCAGGGCCATGATAACGACCAGCTTCGCATCCACGACATTGCCAAAGTGTACAAAGCTTATGCCACCCCAACACGCAATGAGATGTACCGTGACGGTAATCCCGCTTTAGGCATATCCATTGCCTGCATCGGGAGTTACGACGTGGTGAAAGTGGGCAAAAAAGTAGACGAAGTCATCAAGTCCTTGCAGTCCCGCATGCCCGTTGGCGTGAAGTTCGAGAAAATATTCAATCAGCCCGAACGCGTAAACGCTGCCATCTCCACATTCCTTGTCAACTTGGCAGAATCCGTCCTGATTGTGATTATCGTGTTGATATTCACGATGGGTTTCAAGTCAGGATTGATAATCGGTATCAGCTTGGTAACGATTGTGTTAGGCTCGCTCGTTGTACTGAGTGGCTTTGACGGCACCTTGCAGCGAGTTTCGTTAGGAGCCTTCATCATAGCCATGGGAATGTTGGTGGACAACGCGATAGTCATCGTCGACGGCATCCTGATTGACCTACAGAACGGAATGCCCAAGCGTGAAGCCCTATGTAACATAGCACGCAAGACGAGCATGCCGTTGCTGGGTGCCACCATCATCGCAATACTTGCTTTCTGGCCCATATTCCTGAGTCCGGACAGCGCCGGCGTGTATGTCCGCGACTTGTTTATCGTGATTGCCGTGTCACTGTTCCTGTCCTGGATACTGGCATTGATTCAGGTACCTCTGATGGCAGACCGGATGCTCCGGAGTCCCGAAGAGGAGGCCGCTGCCAAAGAGCGAAAAGAAGCGAAGAAAAGGCTTAAGAACAAACACAAGACTGAAGATTCAGCCTCATCCCTACAAGCCACATCCACAGTCGCTCCAGGATCGTCTGAAATATCAAAATCGGAACAAGCCAACGTGGAGACACCTGCGCAAAAAAATTCCTATGGCGGCTTCACCTACCGGCTGTTGGAAAAGATTCTGAGACTCGGCATCCGCTTCCGTTATGTCGCCATTGCCATCGCCATCGGACTGCTTGCTTTCTGTGGCTGGTGCTACCAATATCTGAATCAAGCCTTCTTCCCCGACATGGAGTATGACCAACTATATATGGAATACAAGCTCCCCGAAGGCGTGAACTCCACCCAAGTGAATAAGGACCTGACAGAAATAGAGGCTCTGCTCCGAAAAGACAAGAATATCACCCATATCACACGCAGTATAGGTGGAACTCCCAGCCGTTACAATTTGGTGAGGAGCATCGCCACACCTTCGTTATCGTACGGAGAGTTGATCATCGACTTTAAGAGTCCCGAGGCACTGGTACACGACATGGACAGCCTTCAGACTGTTTTGAATTCCCTCTATCCTGACGCATACATCAAGCTGAAGCGATACAACCTGATGTTCAAGAAATATCCGATAGAGGCTTGTTTCCATGGTCCCGACCCAGCAGTGCTTCATGTGCTTTGCGACTCCGCGTTGAGCATCATCCGTAACAGCAAGACATGCTATCTTCCGACCTCAGACTGGAGTCCTCAGGTCCCAGTGCTGGACATCAAATACGACCAGTCGAGCGCGCGCACCAGCGGTCTGAGCCGCAGTGACGTGGCCACCTCGGTGATGGCGTATACGGGCGGCATACCTATTGGCACTTTTTATGATGGCATCAACCGCAAGAGTATCTACCTGAAATGTACAGACGCAGAAGGAAACGACATCAGCCGTCTGGAGAACGTGGCCGTATTCGGCCTGATGCCCAACTTGCAGAAGGTGATGAACCGCTCCACCATTCAAAAACTGATAAGTGGGAAGCAGACCAAAGGAGAGGTGATCGAGACACTAATGCAAAGCACGCCATTGCGTCAAGTGGCCAAAAGCATCGACATCGTTTGGGACGAGCCAGTGGTGATGCGCTTCAACGGCCAGCGTTCGATGCGTGCTCAATGCTCTCCCGTACCAGGCGTGGGCACCGAGGCAGCCCGTAGAGAAATCGCTGAAAAGATCGAGGCCATAGAGCTGCCAGCAGGCTACAGCCTGTCATGGGAAGGCGAGAAGCGCGCGAGCGACGACTCGATGAAATACCTGTTTGCCAACTTCCCGCTCGCCATCCTGCTGATGATCGTGATACTCATCATCCTGTTCAAGGACTACAAAAAGCCGTTGATGATATTCTGCTGCGTCCCGCTTATCGTGATCGGCGTAATACCGACCATCGCCCTGACCGGCAAGCCCTTCGGCTTCGTGGCCATCATCGGCGTCTTAGGCCTGATAGGTATGATGATCAAAAACGGCATCGTGCTGATGGATGAAATCGAATTGCAAATCAACAATGGTGTGACACCGATGCGCGCCCTGATAGACAGTTCGAAGAGCCGCCTTCGTCCTGTGATGATGGCCTCATTGACCACCATACTGGGTATGATTCCCTTGATACCCGACGCATTGTTTGGGTCGTTGGCAGTGACGATTATGGGCGGATTGTTTATGGGCACCGTCATCACACTGATATTCATCCCGATCCTGTATGCCACATTCTTCGGTCTGAAGACCAAAGAAAAGGAGATAGACGACCTGTATGAAAAGATGGAGCCAGAGGCAATCGCACAGGAAGACGAGCAGAAAGACTAAAATAAAAGCGAAATCGGCCACATTCAAATTTGCCGGGCCACATCTTAGCTCGTGTCAGCAAACAGGCACACATAAAGTAAAATATCCGCCGAACAGTATCAGCAAAATCAAAAACCACAAGACATGAAACGAACAGCCGTATTACTAATCAGCATATTCGCATTCGTTGAAGCTTTCTGTCAGCAGACATTGTCCCCAGGAAGCACGCTCTCCCTCCAGAAAGCCCAGGAACTGGCCCTGAACTATAATAAAAGCATCGCACACTCAAAATTACAATTTGAGCAGGCCGGCTATGACCTGTCGATGTATAAGAGCCATAATTTTCCGCGTTTGAACTTAATCGCCACCGACTTCTACTCAACAGCCAGCAGCAATCTCAGCATAAAGGGAGGCAATCTTCCGATATTCAGCTATAACGAAGCAGCCGGAAGCTACGTACCGAACGTAATCATGAATGCCGACGGCAGTCACACGCTGAGCCAATATGCCTATTTCCCGGACATCAACATGAAACTGAAACTGAAGAACATCTTCATCGGAGGTTTGCAGGTGACCCAGCCAATATACACCGGCGGGAAGATCAGCGCAGCGATATCCATGGCCGAGATAGGCCAGCAGATGGCCAGTGTGAACATCCGCTTATCCGAGGACGAAGTGATAGTGAAAGTGGACGAAGCCTATATGAAGGCCGTTCGAGCGAAGGAACTGGAGGTGGTCTCCGACAGCTACTACGACATGTTGAAAGAATTGGAACGAACCGTTGAGAGCGCAGTCCGTCACGGCTTACGTCTTCGTAACGACCTGATGAAAGTTCAAGTCAAGAAGAATGAGGCCGAATTAGGTCATCAAAAGGCAGAAAACGGCTATTTGCTGGCTCGTATGAGCCTATGCCATCTGATGGGCGTTCCTCTGACAGAAGCGTCGAAACTTGAGGTAGAGACAAACACCGCCAATCAGGACCGCATGGTCCCCAAGCACAAAGGCGGTGTGGAATACCGTCCGGAGTACACCCTGCTTGAGAAACGCGCAGAACTGGCCGAGCAGCAGGTGAAGCTGGACCGCAGCGAGTATTTACCCAATGTTGCATTGTTTGGAAGCGTGATGTATGCCAACGGTGGCGAGTTGGCCGGAAAAAAACTGCTTGACAACGGCAGCGGCACAATCGGTGTCATGGTGAAGGTTCCGTTATATAATTTCGGTGAAGGCAGCAACAAAGTGCGCTCCTCCAAGGCAAAGGCCCAGATGGCCGCCCTTGAGCTTCAGGAGAAATCCGAATTGATGGAACTGGAAATCGCCCTATGCCGCACGAATTTGGAAGAATGCGAGAAAGAGGTGGAGATAGCCCGTAAGAGCTATGACCAAGCAAGCGAAAACCTTCGCATATCGAAATCGGCCTATGACAACGGTATTGAATTGCTTTCCGACTATTTCGACGCCCAGGCCCTGTGGCGTGAAGCAGCCGCCACACTGGTGGAAGCCCGATGCCAGCTGTACCTGGCCTACACAAAATTGCTGAAAGCCACTGGCCAGCTGAGATGAAAAAGATTTACGATTTAGTTTTATATTCAAATATTTTAAGAATTCAGGATTTAAGCACTTAAAATACAAAAGGAATAATGATAAAACGGTTGTTGGTTTGCATGGCAATCTTGTCTGCCCCAATTTCCATGGCAGGTCAAGAGCAAAAGGACTCGGGTGAAGACAGTATAATATTCAGACCGTACTATAAATATCGCGTAAGTCTGAAAGATAAGTCAGGAAACGGCTATTCCGTCAATCATCCAGAGAAATTCCTATCATCGAAATCACTTGAGCGGCGTCGTCGTCAAGGTCTGAGTGTTGACGAAAGCGACCTTCCCGTAAGCAAGAAATATCTGGAAAAGATTCGAAAATGCGGTGTTCGAATCGTCCATACGAGCAAATGGAACAACACCGTGCTTGTTCAGACCGAAGACACGCTTGAGATGACCAAAGTGTCAGAATTGCCGTTCGTGACAAACGTACGCAAGGTTGCCGCTTACACACGTGCTCCCCAAAAACGAAAGACTGACCGTAAAGAGATGGTGAGCAAAGCAGCTGTTCCCGGCGACAGCCTGCAAGGTTTAGGTTATTATGGAAAAGCAGAGAATCAGATCAAGCAGCTTCATGGCGACGTACTACATTCCCAAGGCTATCGCGGCGCAGGCATGACTATAGCGGTCATAGACGGCGGCTTCCATAACGCCGACATCATCCCGATGCTTCAGAACGTGAAGATACTGGGTACAAAGGACTTTGGCGGGAATAACGAAAATGTGTACGAACTGGAGCGCCACGGACTGATGGTCTTGTCGTGTATAGGAATGAATCAACCCTACTACATGGTAGGCACCGCACCCGAAGCCTCGTTTTACCTGCTTCGCAGTGAGGACAGCGACACGGAGCAACTGGTTGAGGAAGACAATTGGTGTGCCGCCTTGGAATATGCCGACAGCGTAGGCGTTGACCTGGTAAATTCCTCTCTGGGCTATACCGTGTTCGACAATCCGCTCGACAATGTGGAATACTGGGAACAAGACGGAAAGACCCACATAAACTCCCGCTCCGCCTCGATGGCAGCCTCCAAGGGCATGATTGTGTGCAACAGTGCCGGGAATTCAGGCAACAACTCATGGAAGCGGATAGGTGTACCAGCAGACGCCTCTGACATCCTCGCCGTAGGAGCCCTGACCCCAAAGGGTAAAAACACGAATTTCTCGTCGGTAGGTCACAGTGCCGACGGACGAGTGAAACCAGACGTATGCGCCCAGGGAGAGAATTGCTCGCTGATGGGCAACTATGGAAACCTGACCGTAGCCAACGGCACTTCGTTTGCTTCTCCAATCCTGTGCGGGATGGTGGCATGCTACTGGCAAGCCCACCCCACCCTGACAGCAAAAGAAGTGATAGAAGCCATACATCGTCTGGGCGACCGCTATGAGCATCCCGACAATGTATATGGCTACGGATTGCCGGATTTCAGCAAAGAAGATTAGAGAAGACTGGAAGACAAGAAGACAAGAAGACAAGAAGACGAGAAGACTGGAAGACAAGAAGACGAGAAGACAGGAAGACGAGAAGACAGGAAGACAAGAAGACAAGAAGACGAGAAGACGAGAAGACAGGAAAACAAGAAGACGATAAGACAGGAAAGCAAGAAGACGATAAGACGATAAGACATCATACTATTCAAAAAAACAGACAGCAGCATAAGCTCCTGTCTGTTTTTTTGTCAGTCAGCAGAATCGATTCTACTGACTGACTGATAGTTATTAGTAGATTAGTGGTACAATGGGTTATTGTCCTGCAATGATGTTGATGATGGCCACAATGTCGGAGATGTCTACCTTAGTGTCACCGTTCACATCAGCGAAGCGATACTCGGCAGTACCTGCAATCTGGTTGATGACAGCCACGATGTCAGAAATGTCCACCTTGGTGTCCTCGTTGACGTCGCCAGCAATATTCTTCACCGGTCCGAGATAGAAGAGCTGGAAGTCGTCGAACATACACCAGTCGCCTCCGATAGTCGTGTTCTTGTAAAGACCGAAGTTGATGCTTCCACCTTCCTTGATTACAGTGCTGACCTCGTTGAGATAGGCATTGTTGTCGTTGGCGAAACGAGCAGCTGCACCTCTCATGGAGTTAGGATAGAAATAGCGCTCGCTTCCATCGTCGAACCAAGAATCGTATATCCATGCATCGTTAGCATCTACAGCTGAGATGTTTCCGTCAGTGTCAAACTGTTCTTTGTACGAAACAGCCGTGTAAGTAACGTTTCCGTCTTCGTCTACATTCTCCGTTTCTTCAAGCCATGCATTGAGAGTCTGGTTTTCCTCACCCAGCTCAGCAGCCGGGTTGACAGCATCGAATGTGTACTGCGTGTATGAACGCTCAGTGAAGATAGCATCCTCGTTGCAGAGAGAAACCACATCTTTCTCGTTGCTGTTTGCGAAGAACTTCACATTCGGCGTGAAGTTGGCATCGAACCAAACATGCTCATAAGCTGCATTGAAGTTGCCGTCACGATAGAACGATTTCACTTTCACAGTGTACAGACCAGCCGGGAGAGAATACAGTGTCTGTTCGATTCTGAAGTTCGTGTTGTAAGCCTCAGAATTCTGAAGGCCGTTGTCGGTACTGAAATTACCGGTCCATCCCTTCTGTCCCTCAGTGAACGACGGGTTGACGATGAGAGCGGTGATGTCAACCGGATTGTCCTCCGACGCCTTGTCCATACCGAGTTCAGCCATGATGGTCTGGTTGTAGTACACAGCAAGTTCCTTTTCGTACTCAACCAACTTGTCTGCCTTGGCAAATTCAGCGATGAGAGCCTGTGCCTGCTCCTGAATCTTGGCCTGCAGCTCTTCGTTGTTGACTGATGAATAAGACTCGACGATTCCCACATATTTCACGTATTCGTTGTAGTCGTTCACACAGTCCATGATATCCTTATAAGTGGCCGTCTCCTGGTTGTAGAGTTCGAATGTGTAACCCACAGCTGTGTCAAGATACTGGCTTTGGTTTGTATCGGGCTCATACTTGGCTTGGAGTTCTGAGAACATAGCAGTCACGTCATGGCTGTTAAGGTATCCGTTCGCCTCATTGATATAGTTCTGAGCCTCTTCGATAGTAGATAGTGCAGCGGCATAGGCATCATATCCCTGAACCGGCATTTTCACGTTCTCAAGCATCTTCTGTACTGCGTCACGGTCGCCCTGCAGCATGAGTTCATCGAGTTTGATGGTGATTTCATCAAGTTTCTTCTGAGTGAGTTTTGAGAAATCAGGATTCTCACCATAATAGAGAAGCTGCATACCCGTGAAAGAGCTGAATCCGTTGGCGAAGAAAGCAACACGTGCAGTACCGTTCGTTACCTGGATCATGTCTGTAGAATAGTAAGTCCAGTCGTCGAGGCTGTAGTTCCACCAACCCGAGAGTCTGGTTTCCTCCTGAGACTGAGCGAAGTTGTCGCCCGACTGAATTCTGATACCCATCTTGCAGTTTCCGTTCCAGTCGTTAGACCAAGTGATACCACAACCCTTGATGCTGTAGAATCCGTTCTGCAGTCCGGTGAGGTTCTGAGCGATTTCACGCTCGTCACCAGGCAAACTCCACTGTTTAGCACTTGAGAGCTTGTGGTTCCAGTAAGGCTCATATCCTCCGGTATTCACTTGATACCAAGCATTGGTGACAGTCTCGTCCGTTCCGATAGTGACACCCTTTCCGATAGGAATACGAGTAGTGGTCTGATATGTTTTGTTGTCGCCGTCGCCAGACTCACCGAGATCAGCCCATCCGAGCAATCCGTTTTCTCCGTTGAGCACTCTTTCCTGCGGCACCCATCTGTTTTCAGCCTCATTCCATTCAGGATTGTATTCAGGCTGGCAGAAGAACGGATAAGCGATGAGATTAGTCAGGTCGAGCACACCGTCCTCATTAGGCTTAGTGACAAGATAAGCCGCTCTGGCCTGCTGAAGCTCCTTCAGAGCCACACCGTAGTCAGCGCCGGACTTCGTGTACACACCCGTTCCGTCAGCTCCGAACTCATCAGTTTCCACATTCTTTGCATTCTGGATGGCAGTCTTGAATTCCGGCAGTCCGCTATAATCCGTAGTGTTAGCCAGATCGTCGCAAGATGCGATTAACGACGACAAAGCTTTTGCGTCGTTGAGATACACCTTATATTCCGTAACGAGCTGGTCGAGTTTTTGCGTAGCCTGCTCGTACTCCTCAACAGAAGTGTAGCCGTCAGACTCCTCCTCAATTTCAGCGAAGATGTTTTCATAATAATAAAGCAGAGAAGAATAGCCGGCAATCGCGATTTCCTCACGGAATTCATCCACGAGGTTCATCTTGTTCTGGAAATCCTCCTTTGCAATGTCCACAAGCACCCCCTCCGAAGCCTCACCGAGATATGTAGCTGTAAAGTTGGAGAAGATGCACCAGTCATTAGCAAGAGTGGCGGTTTTGCGCACACCAATTCTGAAATAGCCGTCTTCCTTTTGAACGACTTTGATAGAATTGCCTAAATAGAGTCCGGCATCAAACCATCTTCTGGTTCCCTCCATACTGTTAGGAACATAATAATGTGTATCATTGTAAATATACTCAATGTCATCAGGCCAGTTATTTGTGGTACCCAGGAATCTTCCATCTGTGTATTCAGAAGAAGCGATACTTATGAGAGGAGCAGAGGTTTCCCTTGTAACCTCCGTGACCTTAAGTGCGTCGTCAACATTGACAGACTCACCAAAGAAAACAGCGTTGATCTTCTCGGATTTTTCCCAGTAGGGCCTTTGGTAGTCTCCACGATAGAATCCCTGAACAGAGAACTGGTAGTATCCAGCCGGGAGGAAAAATGTTTGTGACAACTGTGCATTTTTAGGCTGGTTGAACATCTCCCAGGACTGCCAGTCGTATGCACCTCCTCCATTTTCAAAGATCCACACACCGGCGTCGTTGGACTGTCCGGAATAATCCTGCCATTCCAACTGGTCGGAAACGTCATCTCCTTCTTTCCAGTCATTCTGAGCGAAAGCAGAAGAGAACGTCAATCCCGCCAAAGCGACGAAAGTAAAAATTTTTTTCATAGGAAATTTTTAATTAGTTAATAATATATATAAAGTTGATTAAGTTGTTAATATGTCATTTCTGAATTGTTGCAGAATTGTGCGGGTATTAAAATTCGAATAAAACAAGGTTAGACACATCATAATGATATTTCAGCCATTTCCTCACGAAAAATTAACCCCAACACAGTCTAACGGCCAAAACTCTTCTCTAAAACCAATGCATACTTATAAAACAGATAAGTCGCAAAAAACGGAAGTAGTGCTGTTAAAATGTTTGATGGACGGAAGAACGCCTTCTCCCGTCCCAAACCAAACTAACTAACACAATTATAAAAAAACTACTAACGTTCGATTTTGATGTTGCAAAGTTAGCATGATAAACTTAAAAAAGCTATATGAAATGATTCTTGAAATGCAGATTTTGAAACCGAATGTTGCAAAACAACAAAATCTAAAATGAATGTATCAAATCTAACATTTTTTTATGCTAATTCTATGTTCAAAGAATAAAAAAAATCTCTAAATTTGCATAAAAATAAACCAAACTACCGAAAAATGGCAAAAAAACTCATTATTCTTCTATTAATTTTCCACATTTGTAACATTGCGGAATGCCAGCCACCACATTTGTACACCATGCAACAAGGGCTGAAAAGTTCGTATATTGATAATTTATACGTTGACAGTGCAAATTTTGTGTGGGTATGCACAACAAACTCCCTTGAAGTGTTCGACGGCTACCGTTTTGAAGACATCAGTTTTACTGACAAGAAAAGCGGTAAACAATTATTTAATAAGGTGAGCAGTGTCCGCCAGATAGACAAGACCCACTATTGGATACAAAGCAATATCGGACTGTTTGTGTATGACCTCGAAGACAACAGCTACGAGAAAGTGCAATTATCAGAAACAGAAGAAGACTTGGTGAACAAAGGTTCGCTGAATCACAGCGTGCCCTACCCGGGCGGAAAGAAAACGTTGTTCTCCAGTGAAGGATTCGGCTTGTTTGTCATAGAAAACGCCACCCATCAGGTGGACAGTGTACTGTCGATGAAGCTGAACGGTCTTGTAGGCGAGTCATACATATGGAATATACTGATAGACCAGAAGAAGCGTCTATGGGTTTCCGATTTGCGAAACGAGATAACAGTAATAAACCTGTCGAACGATCAGAAACTTCAGCTTGAAGTGAGTGAATCCGCGCGGAAGATTATGTCGAACAGCTATGTGACCAGTTTCTGTGAGGACAATAAAAACAATAAAATTTACATGTCGATGTCTCACAACGGCGTGTTGGTGTTTGACGGAAAGAGCAACACGATACGAGAGTTGAAAAACAACGACCACAGCCTTTATGGCAACTGCCTGGTACAAACCCCTTCAGGCGATTTGTTTTTAGGCACAGACAATGCCGGCATCTATCAGATAGACAGTTCGGACGAAAGCATCCATTCTCTGAACAACCAAATAGAAGACATAGACCTTCAGAAGGCCAAAATCCACTCATTAGCCGTAGACAAAGACGAAAATCTGATTATAGGCATTTATCAGAGAGGCGTCATGGTGATCACCAAGCCAAATGGTTATTTCAAGTACACCGCATTGTCGCTGAATTCCAACGGAAAGAACAGTTCTTGCGTAACGTCCTTCTGTACAGACCGTTCCGGCAATCTATGGGTCGGCACAGACGGCTCAGGCCTGTTTGTGAACGGCGAGAACCGGAAAGACGGCCTTCAGTCACTTCTGATCCAGTCGGTGGTATGCGACAAAGAAGGCACGATATGGTGTGGTTCATGGCGTGGTGGCATCTGCTGCAGCAAAGACGGCAATCACTTTTTTGTCCCCGAGTTCCTGTCCGGATACACCAACAGCAATATCATGGACATGGCTTATGACAGCGCAAGCCACAAACTCTACGCAGGCACAAACGGCGAGGGCGTACTTTGTATAGACTTGTCGAGCAACAATGTGAAAAAGATAAACGGCAGCGACGTGTACCGTTGGATCAACAAGTTATACCTTGACAAAGATGGTGACCTATGGATAGGCGACCCCATCAACCTGTTTCAATACCACCCGATAAGCGACCAATATGTCCAAATACGTCTCAACGACAAAGACATCAACCTGATACACGGTTTCGGCGAGAACGGCACCCACCTGCTTTTGGGAACTGATGACGGTCTGATTTGCTACGACAGGAAAGAGAAGAAGGTGGTAACACCAGACTATCTTTCAGAAGTTCAGTCAAATATACCGATAAAGAACATCGTTGTAGATAAAAAATATATCTGGATATCAGCCAGCAACAAAATCATCTGCGTTGATAAAGAAAGCGGGCGGACAATAGAATACGAAAGTTTCAGTGGCTATTATATCGGTGAATTCCATCGTAATGCCAGCATTCTTCGTCCAGACGGCAGCATATGCTTCGGTGGCGACAATGGATACTTGAGTTTTCACCCCAGCCAGCTCATGAGTCTGGGCACAAACATCAAGCAGGTGTATTTCTCCCCCATATGGCTGGGCAAGCAACTGGATGGGAGCAATTCCTACCATATATCGTTCAGTGTGCCCGAACTATCGATGAAAGACAGGGTGTGCTATCGCTACAAGCTCGAGGGTTACGAGAAAAACTGGCATGTCACAGACTCTTCAACTCCAGAAGCCTACTATGCAAGTCTTCCCTCCGGCAGCTATACCTTCCATGTTCAAGCCTATTTCCGTGACACCCCGGACAAGTTTACGGAGCAGACACTGGAAATACACGTACCCTATCCCTGGTATGCCACTTGGTGGGCCTATTTACTTTATGCCGGCATACTATGGTATATAGGCTACATCATCTATCAGAACATCCAAGAACGCCGTCGTGCCCGTAAGATGCTACGAGAGGCAGAAGCGAAGGAGCGCGTGAAAGAAGACAAGCTTCGTCTGTTCACAAGCATCGCCCACGAATTGCGTTCTCCTCTGACCATGATCATGTCCCCCCTTCGTCAGCTTGCCACCAGCGACCGCAATTTGGAGCGTCAGGGCAATTACTCGATTATGCAACGAAACTGCAACCGCCTGCTTCGCATCGTGAACCAGATGCTTGACGTAAGGAAAATCGAGAACGGACAATTCCATCTTCACTTCAGCGAGACAGAGCTGAACACATACACGCGAGAGGTGATGGAATCGTTTAAAGGAGTGGCAGCCGCCAAAGCGCTGACCTTCACGCATGAGTCAAAGGAAGAATCGATACCCGTATGGATAGACACGGTTCATTTTGAAAAGGTGCTGTTCAACCTCTTGTCGAACGCGTTCAAATACACCCCTTCCAATGGGCGAATCATCGTGCGTACAAGCTGTCAGCTGAACAACCCCGACACAGAAAGCCATCGGATGATAGACGATTACAGGGTGATAGAATATGCGGAGATCCGCGTGTACAACAGCGGTAGCCATTTAAATGCAGAGGATTTGCGTCACATCTGGGAACGGTTCTATCAGAGCAGCAGTCAGCCGCAACAAGAAGGCAGCGGCATAGGCTTGAACCTGGCCTACGAGTTGGTTCGTCTGCATCACGGCGTGATCGAAGCCCACAACATCGGTGAAGACGGAGTAGAATTCACCGTTCGCATACCGATGGGCAATGTCCATTTGAGTACAGAAGAGACCTCTCCCCGTGTACAGAAAGACAATGAGGCATCCATCCTTCCGCCCGTTGAAAGTCCAGTAGAAAGTCCTACAGCCCTCGATTCGCACGAAGAAGAAGAAGAAGTTGAGCAGGAAGAGACGTCAGAGTTGCCTGTCAGTCCATCCGACGCGGAATCAGAAAAGGACGAAGACGCACAAACTAACCAAAAGCCGTCAGATCCAGGTGTGTTAAACGACCAGGTGACCATATTAATCGTGGATGACGATAAGGAGTTGTGCAGCTATGTCGCCAGTGAGATAGGAAAGGAATACAAGGTTCAGACAGCACATAGCGGAAACTCCGCCTGGCAGCAGATTCTGACCAGTCGTCCGACAATTGTAGTGACCGACTTGATGATGCCCGACGGCGATGGCTACGACCTGTGCCGTCGGATCAAGGCCAATCCAGAGACCGACCACATAGCCGTGATCGTCCTGACCAGCGAGTCGACCGAGGACAGCCAGCTCCGCACGATGAATCTCCAGGCCGACCACTTCCTTCCGAAGCCCTTCAATCTGTCGCTGCTGCTCAGCGCCATCTCGCAAGTGCTCCGCGTGCGTGAGAATATCCGCAACAAGATGCGCCGGACCGAAATCGGCAACAATTATGGCAGCATAGAGGTTTCGTCCTATGAGGACCAGTTCATCCATCAAGTCCGCGACCTGGTGCTTGCCCATATCGACGACACGAATTTCAACGTCAACGAGCTGAGCAAGGAGATCGGAATGAGCCGTGTTCACCTGAACCGCAAGCTGAAAGAGCATTTCGGTATATCTCCTATCGCCTATATCCGAAGTATCAGATTGAAGCAGGCCGCCTATCTGCTTGTGAACAACAAGGTGAACATCTCCGAGGTGGCCTACCGCGTCGGCTTCTCCTCCCACAGCTATTTCACGAGCATATTCCACGACTTCTTTGGCATGAGCCCTAAAGAATTTGTGGCAACATATGCCGACAACCTGAATGACGAGACCTTACAGAAACTGCTGGAATAAGGAAAGAGCAATGAAATAAGCCGAAAACGTGCGAATTCGAATAAACAAAACGCAGAAAAAAGGACCGACGTGATCGTTGTCAGTCCTTTTTTCTGTATGATTGTTATAGGTCCTATTTCTGTATGATTGTTAAAGGTCCTATTTCTGCATGTAGGTTCTTGTGATAATAGGCGGTTAAAGTTGGTCTTCCGCGATATCCGGGTTGTTGTAGACAGTGCTGGGCACAAGCTCAATCATGTCGAAAGAGCACTCGTTGTTCTCACTCTCCATTTTCTGCTGCATACGCAGATAATGGTCAGACTTTCCGTCGGAATGGAATATTCCTATGATTTTTCTGAGGTTTTCAGGATAATTACGGAAAATTGTGGTGATGCTGGTGTTGTTTGTGCTGAATCCAGAAGATTTTGGTCCTTTCATCCATCCCCTGTACCTGAACTGCTTATCGAAAGCCCGAATCTGGTCTTCATCGCCCAGTGCCTCATCCGAACGATATCCAATGTTTGCACTGTTTCCGCTGGGTCGCATGTCGAAAGGAATGCCTTGCGGTATGTTGTCGATAAAGAACTGCACGATTCCTCGGCTTGGCAGTCCGATACAGGTGAGGAACCTGACTTCCCAGTCACCTTCCGGCACAGGCGGCAGTTTGACTGTAAGATCGTATCTGCCCTTGACAACGATTTCGTCCCCCTCGTATGAGGCGAAAGGAAGATATCGCGGTCTTATATGCACATGCGTGGCATCAGTGAAGTAGAAGTTCTTGGCAGATCCCGCCTTGAATCCGAGACAAGTGTTCGGGTTAGTGGCTGCCTGCGTGCTGAATGACTGCTGCCCGTAAAGTCCCGGGTTGGTGGAGTTATTGATTTTCGTGTTGTGTCCTCTTGCGCCACTGGTCATAAAATCAGGAGACAGCGCCGAACAGTCAATCCTCATGCGTTCGCTCATGACATCATCCTGAGTTTTGACATTGAGTCCAGGATGAACTCCATAGCTAAGGATATCGTCGATGTAATGATAAACGCCATTCAGCGAAGCCTGGTCGACCTTAGACTCACTGGCCGGAATGACAAGCGTTCCTCTGATTTTATATCCTCTTTGGTCTGGTCTGGACTGAATTCCGCGCCTGTTGATATACAGTCCGGCATCCGAGCCGCTTGGGAATGAGAATTTCATGATGGAATACGGCATCATCGTCTCATACCAGCATGAAATGTCCCAAATTCTTCTGAAGAAGAGAGCAGACGCCAGCACACTGTTCGGTCCGTCGACGGCAGTAAGCCTGTAGTATGTCCCCTGGAAAGGAAGGAGATGATAAGAGATGAACCTGTTGAGTGAGTTCCTCCTGTCTGTGGGGTCAGATATATCGGCATCCTCGGGATATACTGGGTCGTAGCACTCTTTTGCCAGCTTCTTCAATCCCTCGATGTCCGTGACACCATATTTTTCACTCAACACCTTATTTGTGGGCACAAAGGCAGTGAACTTATAATATCTGTGTTCCATATAAGCGACATTGTCGTACTCGTTTCCAGTATGCACGACAAGACGGTCGTTGGTCCAGTCCACAGAATCATTACCCACAGTGTAACTTTCGTCTACATATTTCTGCAAAGAGTCCGCCATGTGGGTTATGATGAGTGCGTCGTAGAACAGGGTCGCCTCCTTGTCCTGTCCGATGATGTCGGGCAGCATGAAATTGTTCGTGCCAATCACCTTGTTCATGGTATGCACCACCCCATTCTTCACGGAGTCATCCATTTGCAGCATCCTTGATGTCTTGTTGATGTAGACAGCCAGTCTCACCTCTCCCGGCACAGACAGCGTGTCGGAATCGCAGGTGATGGTGAGCGGCCTGTCAAGCATATTCATCACAGGATACGTGCCGTCGTTATAATCGGTAGTGAAATACTCCTGCTCAATGATATGCGTAAAAGTAATGGTGTCGCAGTCTTCCTTGGACAACTGGCTGACATCCGTAAGCCCTCTACCGTGCAAGTATTCGTCGATAGCGTCGTTAGTAGGAGCAAATACCGTGTAAGAGCCGTATGTTCCAAGCAAGTCCATCATATTGGCTCTTTGAACGATTTCAGCAAACTCACTGAATTTCTCTCGGTTTTTGATAAAATCCGACGCATACTCCGTCTTCAAGACATAAAGATATTCTTCGTCTGGATCGTCATCACATGAAATAAGGGCCATGACACCAGACAGTGCAACAGCCAGAATTAATAAATTGGTGTATTTAGCCATAGTCAATTAAATTTACTAAAGACATGCAAATTTAGTCAAAATAATCGGATTCGATTCAGAAAAAACTGAAAAAAATCCGATTATATCAAAAATCAAAATGATTTGTCACAAATATTATAGTTTCACGCAGACTTTTCCCCCAATGTTTTTGGTTGCATAATAGAAAAGAGCGTATCTGGTTCCCATGAAAAGGCGCCGGTAATCAAATATCATCTTGTAGTCTCCCCCTATCTGCTGAAACTGGCCATCACCAAAAGAGTAGAAGAAATTGGCGATATCGCGTCCAGGGTTGAAATCCCCGGTCATAACGAGAGAAATCTGCTTGAGTTTTGCCTTTGGGATCTCCACCCTTTGGACTTCCTTGGACTCAACATTTGTGATGGCTTTTGTGTCGTTTGAGAGGCTGACACTTTCCTCCGAGAAAATGAGGAATGTCTTTTTACCTTCCTTCTTGATGGTCATCACACCCGAGTCGCCGTTGAAAGCCGCCAGCCCGGTGCAGTCACCGTCCTTCAATGCAGAAGCGTCGATGGTAACCGTGTCAGCGCACGTAGGTCCCCAGGTTCTCCAGGTGAAGGTGTTGCGTGCGTCGTAGATGTTGTTGGCAAGCGTTGATGTCGTAAGCGTTATTGAGTTTCCCGGTTTAGATATAGATCCTGTCTCCGTAGTGATGTCCTGCTTGATATAGTTATGGTTGACCTGATAGTCCTTCTCAATCACGGCAAGATGCGGCTGCTTGTGACACTCGCAATCCCCGTCGAGTGAGACGGTTTCCGGAATAATACCGTCTCCGTTCGTGCCAAGCATAGGCCATCCGTCAATCCAGGAGCAAGGCTCGATAGTAAGAATACGTCCGCATCCGCCCCTGTCCTGGAAGATGACGCCGTACCATTCCCCATGTTTTCCGTCGACAATAGTACCCTGTCCAGCATAGTTGAATCCGCCGAACTTGCTCTTCAAAATAACCTTCGAGTCGTACGGCCCTTCGATGTTCTTGCTTCTGTATGCAATTTCCTGTCTGCCCGTCCTTGGCCATGAGATGCAGAGCAAGTAATACATTCCATCGTGCTTGATGACTCGGCTTCCTTCATGAAGTCCGTCCGGTTTCCCTTTGAGTTCAAGTGTCTTATTCACCCCACCCTTCTTCACATCTGAGAGATCGGGCTCCAGCTCTACGAGTCGAATGTTTCCGCTACCCGAGAAGACATATACCCTTCCGTCGTCGTCGAAGAAAAGGGAAGCGTCGTGGAAAGCCGGAAGTCTGCTATGCAATTTCCATCCATTCGCCGGGTCGTCCGTCTTGAAGACCATGGACTTGTGAGGATCGTCGTTAGCTACAAACAAAGCCCAGAACGTTCCGTTGTTGTAGCGAAGGGACGTGGCCCACTGTCCCCTTCCATAGACAGTACCCTCCTTTAGGTCATATCGAGGCGTGTCCTTGATTTCATCGAAAAGATAAGACACGGTCTCCCAATGTGCCAGGTCCTTGCTTCGCATAATAGGTCCGCCTGGGAAAAGGTGCATAGTCGTGGTGACCAGGTAATAATATTCGCCAACACGGATGATATCCGGATCCGGGCAATCAGCCCAGATAAAGGGATTCTTCACTTGAATCTGCGCAGATGATGCTATGGCAGTCATCAAAAGGCAAAAAGAGAAAATGATTTTTTTCATTATTCTGAAATTGAACTAATTGATGAGGAAAGTCTTCGTATAACCCTGGTATGTAGCTTTCACAACCGCCCTTCGGCTTGAAATCTTGCTGATATCATACTTCACATCAGCAGAAGACGGTATGACATTAATATTGGAGTTGTCGTTCATTGGAGCATACAGCTGATAATTGGTAGCATCCATATATCCGTTCTCGGAAGTCACAAACATCGGGTTTTCCGGTATAAAAAGCTCTTTCCCGTCAACAAGGATTTTCAGGGTTGGCACAACCGGCGGATTCAGCATTTCGCCTTTAGAGAATCCGATGCCATGGAGGTCGAAAAGTCCTTGCGGGCGCTGCGGCTGCTGGTTTCTCGGTCTGCCTCCCCATTGTCCGTTGTTGTTCTGTGGTTGCTCAACCTCAGGTCCTTCGACCACGAGATAGATGGCATGTTTTCCTTTGAGTCCTTCCACAGCAGGCACCTTAGCCTGGAAAGTCTGTGCTTTCTTTTCGGCGTTCTCAGGCACATTGATGACAGCGATTTCTTTTCCGTTCCATACGGTGTTGGCATAAGGTCCGTCGACAAGCACATGAATCTTAAATGCCCCTTTTCCCGAAGGCGTGAGATTGATGTTTATTGTGGTTCCATCACCATTCTTTGTCGGTTCGAATGGTTTCAGTCCGTTCTGTGCCTTGTCGAGACCACCGAAGCCAAAGTATTTGAATCCGATGATTCCCCTGTTGGTGATACCAGCCAGGTCCATATGGTTGTTCCACACGTCGTAGTTATCCTGCATCCAGTTGTTTCCGTTGACATAAGCGGCAATACCGGCAGAATAATACTGATAAGGCGGCAGACCAAAAATCTGGAATCCCTCAGACGTGACCTCAGCACCAGTGTATTCAGTTCCGTCAGATGCTTTTGCTGTCCATTCGTTGTTCTTGGCATAGGGGTCGAATCCCACGATTCTCACCTTGCCTCCATCAGCCACAGCCTTTTTGTCCCACTCGATTTTCACGGGAGCAACCATGGCCTGACGTGCGTTGCCGAATCCACGTGGCGGGCGGTGATAGAATACATACCATTGACCGTTGATTTCCTGCAAAGAACCGTGCGTGTTATGTCCGAAATTAGTGGTTGTGAGATGGGTTCCGTCCTCATTCGGCACGACTCCACGAGAATCGACGAGCACACCTCCCGAGCGCCAAGGTCCGAGCGGTGAGTCACCGTAAGCGTAACGAAGTGCAGAGTTCGTTGATCCGAGTCCGTAATCCGGTCCGGAGTAGCCAGAGAAAACCATCACATACTTGTTGCCCACCTGTCGGATACTCGATGCCTCGAAGAAGTTGAAGTCGCCAGGGTTCTGTCCTTTGTAAAGAGCCGGATATTCTGTACCTTTGGGGTCTCTCACCTCTCCGTAGCGTTCGCTTGCGGGAATGAAATAATCATGGATTTTGGTTCCCGGCCTTACAGCATACATATTATCCTGGTCGAGTTCGAAGGCAGTGGAATGGCGGAATCCATAGAAAACGTATGCACGGAATCCCTTGTCGAAGTCCGGGTCCTTCTTGTCAGTGATATTCTCAACAAAAACAGAGGGGTCGAAGTCGATAATGGAACCTTCGACACACTGCGTGCCGTCCTCATTGATGTTGACAGGAGTGAACGGCCCGTCCGGTCGGTCGCCCTTGCAGACTGTAGCCACACGACGCCATCCACGGGAATGCGGATAGAGCCAGTATGTTTTCTTACCAGTCTGCTTGTCCTTGACTTCGACCAAATCAGGCGCATACATCGTATCCCATTTTCCATTGACAAAGTAGGAGAAAATCGGTCCCTCGTCCCTCCAGTTGGTGAGGTCCTCCACGGGTGCCGACCACATACGGATATCGTTACCACAGTAAGAAGTGTAGTGAACGTCATGAGACCCGATGATATATGCCCGGTAGCTTCCAGGCTTGTCGGGATCCTCAAACACACGAGGCTCTCCGTCAGGGATATGTTCCCAAAGCGGGAGGTAAGGGTTTTGCGCGTTGGCACTCATTGCCGCAGAGAACACAGCAAAAAACAGTGAAATTCTGAAAAGGAACTTATTCATGATTATATACAATTTGATGTTTTTGCAAAGTTAGCATAAATTTAAGAAAAAAGTATCGGAAATATGTTTCCGATACTTTTCACTATGTTACTTTCAGAGTTGAAAGTTTAAAGATTAAAGTTTAATGTAAAATGTTGGGTACACGAATGTTGACTTTCTCACCTTTTCTGACGTTGATTTCGTAGTCATAGACCCCGTCGTGCGAGTTGATGAGTCTGCAATTCTTTGCCTGAATCTGGTCAGCGAATCTGATTTTGAGCACACCATCCACAGCCGGAATGACAGTGGCAGCAGTCAGGTGGTTGTTGTCCCATGCAATCGCCACTTCGAATCCTCCACGCGCCTTGAGTCCTTGCACCTCACCCGACACCCACTTGTCAGGCAAAGCAGGCAGCAGATGTACGAATCCCTCCTGACTCTGCAGTAACATTTCCGCGATACCGGCCGTAACTCCGAAGTTTCCGTCGATTTGGAACGGAGGATGCGCATCAAAGAGATTCGGGAATGTTCTGCCATCAGGATATTGCCGTTCCTTTCCTTCGTTAGGCAGAAGTCTGAGCATGTTGGAAATGATTTTGAACGCATGGTTTCCGTCGAGCATACGCGCCCAGAAATTCGTTTTCCATCCCAGGCTCCATCCTGTGGCTTGGTCTCCCCTCTGGTTGAGTGTTACGCCAGCCGCTTTCCAAAGATCCGGTGTCTTGTAGGGAGAAATTTGGTTGGACGGATGCAGACCGTAGAGATGCGAGATGTGGCGGTGCTGGTCGTTAGGGTCGTCAAGGTCTTCACGCCATTCCTGCAGCTGTCCATACTGTCCCACCTTCATTGGTGGAATTTTAGCGATAGCCGATTTCAGTTTCTGCTGGTAATCAGCATCAAGATTTAAAATTTGCGCAGCCTGCAATGTCTGCGAGAGAATGTCCCTGGCAATCTGATTGTCCATGGTGCATGCGGCGCAGACCGGAGTGGACTTTCCTTTTCCCCCATGTTCGGGTGACACACTGGGCACGACAAGCAATTCTCCGTCTTTCTCCACCATATAATCAAGGTAGAAGTCAGCCGCCCCCTTCATGACAGGATAGTATTCCCGTAGGAAATTCTTGTCGAGCGTGAACTGATAATGTTCCCAAAGATGAGTGCAAAGCCAGGCGCCCCCATTCGGAAACATACCCCATGGTGCACCGTCCACGGGTCCTGCAATTCGCCAGAGGTCCGTGTTATGATGCGCCACCCATCCGTTGCAGCCATACATCGTCTTTGCCGTCTCAGCTCCGGTGACACTGAGGTCCTTAATCATAGAGAAAAGCGGTTCGGCCGTTTCAGAGAGGTTGCACACCTCAGCCGGCCAGTAGTTCATCTCCGCATTGATGTTGATGGTGTATTTGCTGTCCCACGGCGCGTTCTTTTTGTCATTCCACACCCCTTGCAAGTTGGCCGGTTGTCCTCCTGGCTGAGAAGATGAAATCAGTAGATACCGTCCGAAATTGAAAAGCAGCGCCACCATTCCCATGTCGTCGCTTCCATAGAACTTGTCAAGACGTTGGTCAGTAGGCAGCAATTCGTTTGGTGATGAATTTCCTTTGCCAGATTTAGCCGAAGGGAGCGCACTCAACCTGAGGTGCACCCTTTCATATTGCTGCTGATATTTAGCGGTATGCCGTTTGAGTAGCTGCTTAAAGTTGAATTGACCAGCGGCCTTGATACAGGCATCATTTTTAGCCTGTTGGTTTCCGGAAACATCGTGGTAGTTGACAAAATTCGTAGCCGCAGAGATAATCAGTGTAGCTTCCGCCGCATTGTCAACTTTAATTGACTCACTTTGGGAAGAGACTGTCCCATCGGTAATAACCTTCGTGATGGTTTGTGACTTAAGCGCAGCTGGAATTCCCTCCTGCTCCACACCTTCAATCCATGCGATAAGTTCCTGTCCGGAGGTGCTGACCTTAAACGGCAACTGCGACTGATAGCCGAGAGCGAAGTTCAGTTTTCCTTTCTTGTCCGCCTTAAGATTCACCACGATGACATTATCCTGCATAGACGCAAAGACCGTACGTGTGTAGTTCACGCCATCACAAGAATAAGAAGTGACAGCAGTAGCATTGTCGAGGTTTAGTTCGCGTCTGTAGTTGCTGACATTCAGATGGTTCAGATTGATTATCAGCGAACCAGCCGGCAGGAATCTCATTCCGTGAGGCCCTTTCACGAACTCCCTGTTGAGAATACCTTCTGCCTCTTTCTCTTTACCTTCGAAAATAAGGTCTCTGACCTCTTGCAGATGCTGAAGGGAAGTGGTGGAGTTATTGTTATGAGGTCCGCCACTCCAGAAAGTCTCCTCATTCAGCTGGATTTCCTCTTTTTCAGTACCACCATATACCATGGCCCCCAACTTGGAGTTGCCAATAGGCAGTGCCTCAAGCCAGACTTTAGCCGGCTTGTCGTACCATAACAGGTTTTGCCACTTTTGCTTTTGCTGTGCACAGATATTGCCCGCGATAATCAGGCAAAAGAGTAAAGAAAAAAACTTTTTCATTGATATGTGATTTTTTGAATAAATTGTCCCGGATCTCCGATAATCAAAGACAAGGTATGTTGAGATTTAGATTTGTCCAAAGGGAAGGAAATCAGGTAGTCCTTTCTGTTTTCAAACACCTGCATCTTCCATTCATAAGCCCACTCGATGATTTTGTTCTCACACATCACCGGCTTTTGTCCGTCCACAGAAACTCCGAAGCGGTTGCTCCTTGAATCATCCACCGGCCACATGGGAATCGTTGATATCTGAATCCGGACAGAATCCCCTTGTATCGGCTTATCCAGCAGGATATCGAATTTTGGTGAGGAAGGCGAGAGCGGGTCAGCGGACTTGTCAAAAGGTTTTCCCATTTGCAAAGCGACCCAATCCGTACCAATACCTCTGATTAAGCGGAAATGACCGCCTTGCACAATATCGGCCAGATTGACTTGATTAGCATAATGTGTATACAGTTGGCTTTCAGGCAACTTGAATCTGTCCGTAGGATGTCCAGTAAGTTCAGGCATCTGTTGGTATTTAGCCACAAATCCCGGTGGCACCTGCGACATCATCTGATTCCATTTTCCGTTGTTCATCGAGTTATAGTATGCCATCAGCGCATTGATGTCATCGAATGCCTTCTTTGAGCGAATGGCATCTCCGGTGTTCCCTGTCTCATGGTTATGCTGTGCATAGAGGAATTTCCGGTTCATGAGGTCGGCCGCCTTGACCGAGAAATGCAGAATTTGGAAAAACGCCAGTTGCTTATCCTGTGGAAGTTCCTCCATGATCCGCTGTGTCTCTTCAGAAATCCCCGAATAGAGCTTCAGCCGTTGCTGTGCCGATCCATCCTGGAAAGAGAAATCGGAATCATGCAGTCTGTTATTCTCCTCAGAGTCCCATTCGAACTCATATCCCATGTATTCGGGTTTACGTTGCCATGCGAGTCTATAATATTCGTCAAGTACATGTTGCAGACGTTCCTGGTATTTCGTTCCGAAAACAGACGCCAGCCATTTAGCCTGATACGTGTTGACATTCTCGATATTGAACGCAGACACATCCCATGCCAAGTCGAAGAACGTCTGCATGCCCAGTTCCATCGGCTTGATGTCACCGACATTGAGCAGCCAGTAGCGGTCAGCTCCCGCCTCGTATGCCTTCATCAGCTCCTCGTACATAAGAACGGGCGGTGTGGTGTTTATCCAAAGATAGTCGTGAGGTGTGCCGAGATAACTGAGATGATAATATACTCCGCTACCGCCTTTTCTGTTTCTCTCAGCCTCATTGCTCACGCGCTTCATGTATCCATAGTTGTCGTCAGGCCATACAATCGTGATGTCCTCGGGGACATTAAGTCCAGCATTATAGATGTCGAGTGTCTCTTTGTAAGGTACAAAAATCTGAGGGATATCCGTGATATTCTTCTTTTTATATTTTGTGAGGATTTCCCTTTGGTCCTGGAACACCTTCTCGAGTGTCCTGGCCCTGACAGCAGGGTCGGTGGATCCTTTCATTGCCTCGTCGTGGAGTCCACGCATTCCCATCGTGTAGATATTGTCGTATTGTGCAGTCTCCCGAATTCTGTTGTCGAGTTTGTTATAGATCGTCTCCTTATTCGTCAGGTAGTTCCATTCGCCGTCCCGTTCTTTTGTCCATTCCGACGGAGCAGCGTTGTTGAAGAGGAGAGGCTCGCAATGGCTGGTCGTAATCATAATCCCCCACTCGTCCGCCACCTTCTGGCTTTCGGGATGGCTGTAGAAAGCCCCGGTGCAGGTATGCATGGCCGGCGCAAGCATATTACCTTTCAGCCGGAGAATGAGTTCGCATACTTTGTCGTAAGTTTTCGGCCCGATATCTCCGAGTTCTTTCTCAAAGTTTTCAGCAGCCCAAGTCTTGAGTCCCCAGTCCTCATCGTTGATGAAGATGCCCCGGTATTTCACAGAGGGAGACTTGGAGATCATGTTTTCGTTGAAATCAATATCAGCCTGTCGGCTCACAGGAATGTCAGCCCACCAGTACCATGGATTGACCCCGATTTTCTCGCTGATATAAAAAACGCCGTATGCCAGTCCTCTTGGGTCGCTACCCGCTACAAAGACATTGTTCTTATCCGTCTTAACAGCGAAACGTTCCCATCTCCCATTCAGGGATTTAGCTTCCTGAAAGTTGGTGAAGCGGCTTTTATTGCAGACACCGATGATAAGATTTTGTCCGTTGATCTTGGCATTCGCAACAGGAGGCCTGACACCACAGACCCGCTGGATGTCGTCCGCGATGACCTCAGCCAGTTTGAGCGCGAGCGGGCAGTCGTTTTTGTCGACCACGACGGTCACCTTGGCCAGATTGACAGCCCGGGCAGCAGTAGTGGCGATGATGAATAATAGAATGAATAGTTTTCTCATTGTGTGTGCGTTAGTTTGAATGAAGAAGAATGGGAGTTATGGGAATTATGGGAACTATGGGAGTTATGGGAGTTATGGGAATTATGGGAATTATGAAAAAAAAGAGGATGGACATAATGAGCCCATGGCAGGCTCACTATGTCCATGAACAGGAATTATTTCTTTAAGAGTTTCAGCATGACTTCGGCATAGTTTCGTCCGAGCATACGGTAGCCTTCTGCAGTGAAGTGCAGACCGTCGGGAGCACCCGGGCAACCAGCCGAGGAAACGACATGAGCTGTCGGTATGACTTGTGGAGTGCGTGCGATGACCTCATTGTGGGCATGGCAGATACCACCATTCTCCTTATGCATGAGCTCTCCGATGAGCAGAGGCACGTCTTCGGCATTGAGTCCGAGTTCCTTGAGCAGTCGGGTGTAGACGAGGTTGACACGGTCAGGCCAGTCGGGCTGCGTGTTGTCCGTACATCCCTGGTGGATGAGAATGCCTTTGATGACACCCACTTTCTGCGCCTGCTTAGCGCAATCCACAAGACGGCGGTACGGGTTATTGTCGTACTGACGGCAGAAGCCCTGGAGCCAATTGGCCGCATGGGAAATGTAGTCAGCACACTTGTCCTCATCGAAGAGGTTGATGCTGCATCCACCTACCGCCACGTTGATGACTCCGACTTTGATGTTTTCAGGCAATTTCTCGACGAGTGTCCTTCCGAAATAGTCAGCCGGAGTGAGCCCGTTGTTTCCCCTGCAAAGTGGTGGATAAGCCACATACCAGTTGAACTTCGAGCGGTTGTCCTGCTGCATATCCACAGCAGCCATCATTCTGAACCTTGGATTGACATACTCGCAGTCCTCAATCTCAATAGGCGCGTTTCCCTCCATGTTAGACTGTCCGAAGCAGAGATAGATATGAAAATTAGGGTCGAATGTTGTGGGCTGTTCCATCTCACCCGTCTTGAGCACTACCTTCTTCACTCCTCCAGCGTTCTGCGTGTCGTCAAGATTGAAGCGTTTGCAGAAATTCCATATTTCGACGCTGTTCTCCATTCTCGGGATGTGTCCACCACCTTGAGCCAGAAAAAACTCAACCACACATCCTGAGGATATGTTGGTCCACACTTCTTTAGAACCTTTTATATCACCGTAAGGTGAATAGTCGTCGAGTTTGATATAAGTAGAGGCATCGTTCATCTTCGCCATGTGCTCCACATAGTCGTGGATGCGATATCGTTCGTAGGCGAAGACATCATCCCCTAACTGATGGCACTGAATGAGGTTGACCGGTTTGGAGCATTTGTTCCAAGGCTGCTCCATAAACTGAATGCCGCTTGTCGGTGCAAAAACTGCGACCTTGTCCTGCACCTCACCCATACAATGATACATAAGCATGGATCCCATGGAGAATCCCGACCAATAGACTCGCTTAGGGTCGGTCTTGTATTTCTCAGACAGGAAGTCGATGGACTTGAGCACGAAGTTCTTGTCCTTATTCGTTCTTGTGTCCCAAGTGTTTCCGTCGCTTCTAAGGTATGCAACGACAAACTTGGCAGTGTCGACCATCTGATAGAATTTATCGTGCTCGTATTGGTATTCAGGATTCTGGTTCATGCCGTGAGTGACAATCATAAGCGGGAAGTTCTTCTTCAGTTTTTTGGGAGTGAAGACGATGATGTTGCGGTTTTGTCCGTCGACATCAACGAAAAGGCTGTCCTTCTTGAACGCAGAAGCGGAGAGGACAGAAAAGACAGCAATAAATGATAGAAGTAATTTTTTCATTTTAGTTGTTATTTGTAAAAGTAAGAAAGCCGTGCTTCGCCGGTTTATTGTGCCGCAGAAAACTGCGTCGTACAGGAAAGCAATAGTAATGTAACGTGAGTTCGACGAATTATAGAATAAAGCAAGTTGGTTATCTACTGCTCTTGCCATATAGACGCATGGCTTCTTTTTTTTTCTTTACACGAATGTTCATGAATGACCACGAATTATCACGAATTAATATTTTTAATTGACATGAATTATTACGAACACTAATTTCCGAATTTGACAAGTGGGCAGAGTCAAACTTGTTTGAACTATGCCATGACAAAGAGGAAATCATGAAATAATCTGAACGAATTTTCACGAATAGTTTCTTAAAACACGAATTTCCGAATTTGTCAGATGAGCAGAGTCAAACTTGTTTGAACTATGCCATGACAAAGAGGAAATCATGAAATAATGTTCATGA
>OCTX012273734.1_pt1 | contig 47445 bp, 33 predicted proteins | sample 1539691 | NCBI WGS metagenome assembly OCTX01 (sample SAMN02144231, study PRJEB22623) | gut metagenome | biome: sheep rumen | host: Ovis aries | place: New Zealand
GAACTATTGGCACTTCGCGAGACTACATTTGCGGATATATGACCGCATGAGATCTTTGGCGGCACAATCTGTAAGAATAGATGTATGGTGAACCCATGTATTGTATATCTCCGGTTCGTTTTGGGAACACCTAATCTGCTTTGGATACATACAAAAAAAGCTGGCTAACTCATGACTAAAGTCACAAGAATGCGCCAGCTGTACTTTCAAAGCTGCATCGTCTGTGCCACATAATAAGGAAAACCAGCTCTCCGGAAGGCTGTATACTCTAAGATGGCACCGAAAACAGAGCACGGTCAGTCATCCTTTAAACTGCCGTCCAAGATCCGCAGGAGAAATGTCATGATGAAAAAAGGAAAGCATATCCTACCATGTTTTGGCCATGAAAAAAGCCGGCCTGATAAAAAGCCGGCTTTTCCGGATATGCCTCAGACATCCCAGAAAGGAGGCATTGCAGACCTTCCTGGTAAGCATCAATTACTCTCCCAAAACAGGCATTTCGCGCTTACCAAAGGTGAACTGGACTTTCTGGCAGATCTGGACGCGTTTTACCGGGATGAGACCCTCTATGTGGCGGTGCCGATGCGCTGCCTTCCGATGGAGGATGTCTGGTTTGGCATCCCCACCGGGGCGGACGAGCGCAGCCGTCTTCTGGAATTCAATGAAACCAGCTATTTCCTGCTTACCTGTTACCAGGAGCCCCGAACCACGACGGAGGTTTTCCGCATGGCGCTTTCGCGCTATGGCGGCCCTACGCAGGTGATCCGGGAGGATGTGGCGGTTTTCACCGCCTCTCACCTCTTTATCGGCCTGCTGAAGGCAGCCTGATTGTTTCGGTCCCTAAGCCAGGTACCTCCCGGTTTCGGCGCGTAAGCGTTTCATCCAACAATTCTTGTTGCCACCACCGCCAGCCCTTCTTTTCCGGGCAGGTGGATGAGCGTTTCCCCGCTGGCATCTTCTTCCAGGGCGTCACCCTCCATCTGTACGATCTGTATCAAGCCTTCCGCTGCCGGTACCAGCTCGCCGGGAATGCCCTCCATGATTTCCCGCAGAAAAGTTCAGCTCAAATGTCTCGTATTGTCTCATAGATCCGTCTCCCTGCTGCTGCCGAGGATCTGCCTTTTCTGATCCTCTTCTGCCGTCTCATGGTGAGTAAACAAGTATTTGCGAATGGCAAACAATACCGCGATAGCCGCCACCGCCAAAAGGTTCTCCGTGACACCCAGATGCCCGATGATGACCTGCCGGGAAACGGCGAACATCAGGATCTCCACGATCGCCGAGAGATCCTCACGGACGATCAGCTTGATCAGCTCGATGGAGATCAGAATGTCGTACATATAGCGGACAAAAGTGCTAAGGCCCTCGGTCTGGATCAGCATCAACTCCTTGGGGAGCTTGAGAAGGCTAACGGCAATACCGACCACGATGAGTGCGCTGATACCGAGTTCCAGGATCAGCATTAGGAAGTAAAATTTTGTCTGTGCCTTGTGAAGCCATTTCAGCATGTTGTTTTCCTCCTCCTGCTCCTATAAACTTTCCCTACGAACTATATTGTTATGAACGTTTCTTGTGTTTCTATCTCAGCTGCTCTGATCTCAGCTGTTCTTATCTCAGCTTTCCTGTTTCTTTACAGCTTGAGGACAGCCTCCAGTGCAGCTTCTGTTGCCTTGTTTGCCGGTCCGGGCTGTGCGATGCGGAGCGGTGTGCCGCCGGTCGCCAGGATAACAGCATCGGGATCGATCTCGCGGATGAGGGCCTCATCTACAAAACAAATAGAAAACGTGTTGTCTATATTATACACAGAGCACGCCATATTACACAGGTTTTTTCAGACAGTTTTCCTATTTTTTACACTATTGTTCCGCCCTATAATCCTCGCGTTTTCTTTTATCTGTCCACTTCTGTCTGTTTGCTGTTTTCTGCATTTTCCTGCTGCTCTCTGTTTGATAAAAAAAGCAGGCATACATCGCTGTACACCTGCCTTGATTCATATTGTTATTATTACAGATATCTTCCGTTGAGGCTGCCGGTGCTGTGGCAGATCTCTTTGTTACAGAAACCGGAAGTAAGACTGCTGGCACTGTGCAGAATCTCCTTTACAGATACCGTCCGGTGAGGCTGTCCGTGCTGTTTCGGATCTCCTCCGGTGTCCCGCAGGCAACGATCCTGCCGCCGTCTTTTCCTCCGCCGGGACCCATATCCACGATGTAGTCAGCACTGCGGATCACATCCAGATCATGCTCGATGACGATTACGGTGGCGCCCAGGCTGATCAGATGACGGAACACCTCCATCAATGTCTTGACATCCAGCGGATGCAGGCCGATCGTCGGCTCATCAAAGACGAATACGGTATCCGACTGGCCTTTTCCCATCTCGCTGGCCAGCTTCAGCCGCTGGGCCTCTCCTCCGGAAAGGCTCGGTGTCTCCTCTCCCAGGGTGAGGTAGCCAAGGCCCAGATCATGCAGGACCTGCAGCCGGGAGGCCACCGTCCGGATATCACTGCACTCCTCCAGCGCTTCGTCCACGCTGCAGGCCATCAGCTCCGGGAGGGACATGCCTTCTACCTTCCCTGCGGCGTGGGCATCTTTTTTCGCTTTTTTACTATCATCTTTGCGGATCCGACGGATCTTATATGCTGCTTTTGCATACCGGGAACCGCCACAATCCGGGCAGGGGATATCCACATCCGGCAGGAACTGGACGTCCAGACCGATCATGCCGGTACCGTCGCAGACCGGACAGCGCAGGCTGCCGGTGTTGTAGGAAAAGTCACCGGCCTTATAACCCATTTCTTTGGCGTCCGGCGTCTTCGCATAGACCTTCCGCAGCTCATCATGAACATTGGCGTAGGTGGCTACCGTGGAACGAACATTGATGCCGATGGGCGTCGCGTCGATCAGCTTGACCTGGCCGATGCCGGGTGCCTCGATAGCGCAGACATGCTCCGGCAGCTTTTTTCCGGCAATGGCAGCCGAAAGGCCGGGGATCAGACTTTCCAGGACCAGGGTCGTCTTGCCGGAACCGGACACGCCGGTAACGACCGACAGCCTGCCCTTGGGGAAGCAGACGGATAAAGGCTTCACCGTGTGAAGTCCCGCGGTCTCCATGCGGATCGTACCGATGGAAAAGAGCTCCTCTCTGGCCACCCGGCTTTCCGGAAGGACATGGGCCTCCGGTGCCAGGTAAGGTCCGATCAGGGAAGCCGGATCGGCGATGGTCTCCTCGACCGTGCCCTCGCCAATGACCCTTCCGCCGCCGGCACCTGCTCCCGGTCCCATCTCGATCAGCCAGTCGGCATGGGCAAGCACCTGGGTATCGTGGTCGACCAGCACGACCGAATTTCCGTCGGCCACCAGGTCATCCATCACCCCGCAAAGGCCTTCAATATTTGACGGATGCAGACCGATCGACGGCTCGTCCAGCACATAGAGCACACCTGTCGTGCGGTTTCGCACCGCCCGGGCCAGCTGGGCCCTCTGCCGCTCGCCGGTGGACAGGGTCGAGGACGCGCGGTCCAAAGACAGATAGGACAGGCCCAGATCGACCAGCCGCCGGGCCGTATGGTGAAAGGCCTCGCAGATGCTCTCGGCCATCGGCCGCATCTCCTCCGGCAGGGATCCCGGCACACCCTTTACCCACTCGATCAGCTCGGACAGCGGCAGTGTGCATACATAATCCAGGGACACGCCCCGAAGGCGCAGCGAACGAGCCCGGGCCGACAGGCGGGTTCCCCCGCATTCCGGGCAGACATCCTCCCGCAGGAACTTCTCCACCCGCTTCATACCCTTCTCATCTTTTACCTTGTTCAGGGCATTTTTTACCGTGGCAATGGCGCTGTAGTAGGTAAAATCCATCTCTCCGGCGGAAACGCTCTCCTTGCTCTTTGGCCGGTAGAAGATATGTTTTTTGACCATGGGACCGTCGTAAACGATCTCCTTTTCCTCGTCGGTCAGGTCCCGGAAGGGGACATCGGTCCGCACGCCCATCGCCCGGCAGACGTCGGTCATCAGAGACCACATCAAACTGTTCCAGGGAGCGACCGCGCCCTCATCGATCGTCAGGCTCTCATCCGGGATCAGCGTGCTCCTGTCTATGGTGCGGACCATTCCGGTTCCGCCGCAGCAGCTGCATGCACCGCTGCTGTTAAAAGCAAGCTCCTCCGCGCCGATGGGCTGCACGATCTCGCCGCAGACCGGGCAGTGCATCTCCTGCTCGGCAGCCACGCCAAGAGACGGCGGAACATCGTGCCCATTCGGGCATTTATAAACAGACAGCCGGGAAAACATCAGCCGGAGGCTGTTCAGAAGCTCCGTGGAGGTTCCGAAGGTGCTCCGGATCCCCGGCACACCTGGCCTCTGGTGCAGGGCAAGCGCCGCCGGCACATAGCGGACATCGTCGACCTGTGCCTTTCCTGCCTGGGTCATCCTTCTGCGCGTATAGGTCGAAAGAGATTCCAGATAGCGCCTGGACCCCTCCGCGTACAGCACGCCAAGAGCCAGCGAAGATTTGCCCGAACCGGAGACCCCGGCGATCCCCACGATCCTGTGGAGAGGAATATTCACATCCACATTCTTCAGATTATGGACTTTGGCGCCCCGGATCTCCATCTGCTCCGGGATGGCGATCCTGACCGGCCGCCTGACCGGAGAAACGCCTGGTGCATGCGCTGACAGGTGCTCTGCTGCACATGCATTATCCGATGTGCTGCCTGATCTGCTGTCGAAGATAGTGTCTGTTATAGTGTCGGGTGTATTGCCTGCGGTACTGACTGTTGTATTGCCCGGGATGCTGTCTGCATGTTTACTTGTCATCGTCTCTGTCATCCTGTCTGATCATTCGATTTGTCTGGTGATTGACTTAGATCCGCTTTGCGCTTTTTTGATGCATTCTTCCTGATTTGTCTTACTCTGATGATGCAGGATTTCTCTTCTGCAAACGGTTTCTTTCATCTCGCTCTATTCTACTGCCTTTTCCAAAGTTTTACCAGTTGTCAACCTTGCATGGAATCACCCGCTGACCTGTCAGGAATCGTCTGCGATCCCTGCCAGATATTACCTGCTATAAATGCCGGCCACGGCGCCGCATCTGCCCTATACCGGGAAGCGCAGCTTGCCATTCATCTCTTTTGCCTCATTTTTATTATTTTTTCCTAATTCCTGTCTTTTTCTGGTATAGTATTTCTAAAGTATTGTATTGTGGATAAGTGTATCCCTTTTTTGTCCCATCTTCTGTCTTGGCTTCTTAGTAGACAGGTATGCACGATTTTCATGTTTTTCTTTTTCTATTATTGTTTCTGATCTTTTTGTTTTCCACTTTATTTTCTGATTTACATTCTTGTTCAGGAGGAATGCATGATGAAGAAAAAACTACTGCCCTGGCTCCTGTGTGTCTGTATGCTTGCCGCTTCCGGCTGTGCTGGTGTGTCGAATACGCAGACTCCTGCCGGTGATAATTCGAGTGCTTCGGTGAGCACGGCCGCAACATCTGCAGTTAGCGCTGCCGGCAGCAAGACGGATGCCGATGCCGCAGCGGACACGTCTGCGCCTGCAGCTTCGTCTGTGTCTGCGGATTCGTCTGAACCTGCAGCTGCTGCCAGCTCTGCTTCTTCTGCAGAGCAGACAGGTGCGGATGCGAACGGCACCGTCTACACGGGCGGAAGTCCATGGCTGGATACGGACCTGAAGTCAAACATTACAGCGGATATGGAGCTGTCTGCGCGGGAGGATTTCCATCTTTATGTAAACCACGACTGGCTCATGGAGAACGAGATCCCCGAAGGACGCCGCTCCCATAATGCCTTCTTTGAGGCAAATGATAAGGTCATCGAGAAGGCGGTCAATATGCTGGGCGGCGAAGACCTGACCAGTCCGGAAGGCCAGCTGGTCCAGTCTCTGTACCGGGCGGCTCTGGACTGGAATTCCAGAAATGCTGCCGAGGTGAAGCCGGCTGCAGAAACGATCCTGGACATCCTCCGGATCGACAGCATCGAAGATCTGAATGAATTCATCTGTAACCCGGAGAAAAGTGAGATGGTGGACACCATCCTGCAGTTTGGCAACTCCGGATCACCGGAGGATTCCAATACCTATATCACGGTTATTGCCACGGATGACTTTACCCTGGGCGATGCGGCAGAGTATTCGAACCGGACCAGCTATGGAGATTCTCTGTATAAGGGCAAGCTGTATCTGGCAAAGGCTATGCTGGGCCGGTTTGGCTATAAGGAGAAGGAAGCCCAGACCATGTTTGACCAGTTGATAGATCTGGAAGCAAAGATCGCGGAGGTCTCCTATACCAGCGCTGATTCCATGCAGCCGGATTATATTACGAAGATCCTGAATCATTATTCTCCGGAACAGCTTGCCGAGCTGTCCCCGGCATTCCCTCTTCCGGAGGCTCTTGCTAATTTTGGGTTTGGGGAGGCGAAGGATTATCTGGTGGTCTGCCCTGCTGCCGTCAGCAAAGTCAATGAGCTCTACACCGAGGAAAATCTGGAGGAGATCCGCAGCTATATGCTGATCCGGTATTTGATCGAGATGGCTCCTCTGCTGGATGAGAAAGCGTATCAGGCTTCTGTCGAGGCGGACAATATCATAAACGGCTCCACCGGTTCTCAGCCCTACGAGACGGTCGCCTTCAACAAGGTCCGCGATTACCTGCGCAATCCGATGGCCAAGGCCTATGTGGAATACTACGATGCTTCTGAAATGAAGCAGCGGGTCACCCAGATCTGCGAGGATGTTGTCGCGGCGTACCGTGTCATGCTGACAGAGGAGGACTGGCTCTCCGAGGAAACGCAGGCAAAGGCCATCGAAAAGCTGGACAATCTGCGGATTCAGGCCGCATATCCGGATAAGTGGATCGACTATAGTTCTCTGAACCTGACTGGCCTGTCCTATCTGGATTGCATGAAAGCGATCACGCATTTTGAATACCAGATGGATGCCTCCCATACAAACGGGACCGTGGACAAGGATCTCTGGACCTTTGATACGCTGGATGCCAACGCCGCCTACCACTCGGGGCGCAATGCCATCTACATCTATCTTGGCATTCTGGAAGCTCCCTTCTATGAAGATGGGATGTCGGATGAACAACTCATGGGAAGCATCGGTGTCGTGATCGGTCACGAAATCAGCCATGCCTTTGACCCCTCCGGCGCTAAGTATGACAAGGATGGAAACCTGTCCAACTGGTGGACGGAGGAAGACAGCGCCGCCTTCCAGGAGCGGGCAGCCCGTCTGATCGCTTACTATGACAACATCACCGTATGGGAAGGCCAGAATGCGATCGGCTCCAATGTCCAGACGGAGGCCGTTGCCGATATGGCCGGCATGAAGGTCATGCTTTCCATTGCCAGGGAAAAGGAAAGCTTTGACTATGACGCTTTCTTTAGAGCCTTCGCCAAAGTATGGGCAGGGATAAACACCACACAGCTGGAGTATCAGGCGCTTACTCAGGATTCCCATCCGCTGCACTTCCTGCGGACCAATGTCACGCTGCAGCAGTTTGATGAGTTTTATGAGACCTATGGTGTGCAGGAAGGCGATACCATGTATCTGGCTCCCGAAGACCGGATCCTGGTCTGGTAAAGGATCGGATCTGGTACTCTCAGATAAAAAGCCTTGCGTCTCCGGACGCAGAAAACAAAAATCCCCTGCCAGCTTCCAGAGATGGAGGCCGGCAGGGGATTTCTGTCATTTCCTTTATTTCTCTATTCGTCATTTTTCTGCGGTGCCCTATAGCTCTGGCAGGCTTTCCGGAATTCTTCGATGAAGACCCGGGCAGCTTCCTTTGCCTCTGCGCTCTGGAAAGCCAAATGGAGCCAGACAGACGCCCCAGCTGAAATACCGGCAGAACCGACAGAAGCCTGACAACAGAGTCTGCGGAAGCCTTACGGTCTGCTTTACATGAGTCAGCGCCTTGTTATAAAATATGACCATACGCAGATCTGCCAGATCATCTTGAAAGGAGAATCTCACCATGGTTTCTGACAAACAAATCCCCGTATGGGAAGCCGGCGAGTATACCTATCCGATGGCATGCGGCTTTGAGCCGAACCTGATGCCTTACCTTCATGAGGACGGCGCTGACCGGCCCTGCCTGATCGTCTGTCCCGGCGGCGGATATGCCGTAGCTGCCCCCACCGAGGGCGAGCTCGTGGCAAAGAAATTTTATGAGAAAGGCTACAACTGCTTTGTATTTACCTACACCACCAACATGCTGATGGCTGTGCCGCTGCTGGATCAGCCCATGCGGGACCTGGCCAGGGCTGTGCGGTTCGTGCGCAGGAATCACCGCCGCTTTGGCATCGATCCGGCCAGAGTATATATCTGCGGCTTTTCGGCTGCCGGCCATCTGTGCGCCAGCCTGTGTGATTACTTCGCTGAGCTGACGGAGGAGAATCCCAAATATGCGGACATCTCCTGCCGCCCGGATGGCGCCATCCTCTCCTATCCGGTGATCAATTCCGGTGAATATGCCCATCAGGATTCCTTCCGGGCGCTTGCCGGCCGGGATATTTACGAGCGGACCGATGAGGAAGCCGCCGCGCTCCTTGACCGCTACAGTCTGGAAAAGCATGTGTCCGCTGATACGCCGCCCTGCTTCATCTGGCAGACAGCGACTGACGAGCTCGTACCGGTGGAAAACAGCTATCTCTACGCCAATGCGCTGAAGGAAAAAGGCGTCCTCTTTGCCCACCATGTATTCTCCCATGGACAGCACGGTCTTTCTTTGGCCGATGAGGACTGGGCAGCCGGGCGTTTCGGGGAGCCCTACACGCTGGAGCAGATGAACAAAACCGTGGAAGCGATCCAGAGCGGAGCACTGCAGCTGCCGCCCGAGGTCATGGCCGCACTCAGCGCTGCCGGCGGGGACAATCCTCTGGAGCAGGAATGGAATGCCGTCCCTGTGCCTGAGGCCACGGTATGGCCGGATCTGGCCAACGCCTTCCTCGTCTATGTAGAGGAAACGAAGCACTAGGCCGAAGGGCACTAAAAAAAGAGCCGCCGCAGCTGGCTTTCGTGCTTAAATATTCTTCCGGGAAACGCTCGCGCTCTGTCCTCACGCAGCGGTACTACGTCGGAATTCATTTCATGAATTCCTCCAAGTACCGGCGTTGCGGATGTTCCCTTCAGAATATTTATGCCCGCTTTGCCTGCTGCGGCGGCTCTTTTTGCATGCACGCTGCTTTACACACAGAACGGACAGGAGGCATTTGCCTTTCCTGCGCATCCTGCAGCTGGTTGACGGCTGCGGTATCGTCGCTCTTTCTCGGGTTGCTCTCGTCATAGGTGACTGTGCTGCCGACGCTGTATGTCCGGCTGTCCAGCACGTTGTGGGAATCGGCGCGGACGGAGATCTCGTATTCGCCCTCCTCCAGCACATAGCATCCGGCACCCTTCTCATCGTAGGAAGCCATTTCCTCGGCATCAAAGCTGATGGTCACGGTCTCGGAAGCATCTGCCCTGCCGGCCGATTTCTTATATGCCTGTCTGTCCCGGCAGTTCGTCGTCCGGGATCCCAAACCTTTTCAGGTCGACTCTTCCCCCGTTCACTTCGATTCCATCTGCCTCCAGGAGTTTTGCCTGCGCACCTGGGCCGCCAAAGGCAAATTCACCGGAGAGCTCACCTTTTGCATTGACCACGCGGTAGCAGGGAATGCTTTCGGGATCCGGGTTTCTGTGCAGGGCGTTGCCGACAGCCCTGGCCATCTTCCGGTCTCCGGCCATCGCCGCCACCTGCCCATAGGTTGCCACATACCCCTGAGGGATCTGCCGGACCGCCTCGTAGATGCGCACGGAGGGCGTATTTCGGATCAGCGCATAGCTCTCGCTGACCCGTGCAAACACCTGCTCTGCCGGAACGGTTCCATCCAGAAACACCGTCAGCCAGTGCTGCTTGTTCATATGGTAGCCCGGCCGGTATCCGGGAAGCTGCGTGAGCTGGCCGATCAGATCCGGATCGGACTTGACGTTGACCACCGTCAGCTCCTCCTCTCCGCCGCAGCCCATCTGGCGGCGGGTGATCGTCATAACCAATGCAAACCATTTCCCGGAGAGCTTCTCCCGGAAGACAAAGGACCCCGGCTTTCCGACAAAGGGCCACTCCGGCTCCGCTCCATACGTCTCCCGTATCCAGTCTGTCAGTTCCTGAACAAGCGCCATCGGTCTCCTCCCTTTCTTTCACTATCCCTATTCTATCATCCCGGCCACCGGATGGATACCTGCCAAAAAACATAGAAGGTGGACGTATTCCTATACTTCCATGTGATCGATTGCAGGCAGCCGGACACACGGTCACTGCAAAACATTTTTTAAAACAGCAAACGTGCATGCATAGGCAGCCGGAAGGCCTGCCAGGGCAGGGGATAAAACCTGCACGATCCGCCAAAAAGCCTGTGTCAAAAGCCGGCAGATTGTTGAGGCGCACCAATAAAAATGATATACTTATACTAAATATGCCTTCTTTTAATATGGCCGGAATATGTTCGGAAGGTATGTTTGCTTTCCAACGTTATGGAAACCGGCATGGAAGCATTTGAAATACCCGTTCCTGACAAAACACAGGAAGAAAGGAAGCGGTAATGGAACAGACGCAGAAGAAGGAAGTGTTCAGAAAAGAGACGATGGAGCGGATCTCCTCCCCCGAGCAGCTCACCGGATATCTCCGGGTGACCAAGCCGGGCATATGGGTGGTTCTGGCAGCAGTGATCCTCCTGCTGGCAGCCATGCTGGCCTGGTCTGCCGTAGGCGTTCTGGAGACGACCACGGATGCCAAGGTCGTTGTCTCTGACGCATCCACAGAGATCATCGTGACCGGTACCCTCGCGTCTTCTGTCCAGGCAGGCATGCCTGTGCGCGTAGCCTCCGAGGAGTACACCATCGCCTCCGTGGAAACGGATGAGTACGGAAGGACCGTGGCTTTTGCCCGGACAGACCTCCCAAACGGCATCTATGATGCAAAGATCGTCGTCGAACAGACAAAGCCCATCAGCTTTCTGCTGGAAAGCAGGTGATCCGGATGAGTGAAAAAAAGATCGTCTCCCCGATCAAAAAGGGAGTCGCAAAAGTGCCGATGATCATGCAGCTGGAGGCGCTGGAGTGCGGCGCTGCCAGCCTTGCCATGGTCATGGCCTATTACAACAAATGGATCCCGCTCGAACAGGTGCGGTCGGACTGCGGCGTATCCAGAGACGGATCAAACGCAAAAAACATCTATCTCGCAGCCCAGCACTACGGCTTTGATGTCAATGCCTACCGCATGAGCCCGGAAGTTCTGCGGGATGAGGGAACGTACCCCTGCATCATTCACTGGAACATGAACCACTTTGTGGTTCTGGACGGGTTTCGCGGCAAAAAGGTCTACCTGAACGACCCCGCCAGAGGCAGTGTCACCGTCTCCTGGGAGGAGTTCGACAAATCCTTTACCGGCGTTGTCCTCGTCCCTGTTCCGGGCAAGGATTTTGAACCCTCCGGTAAACCGAAGAGCACCATCGATTTCGCCAAAAAACGGCTGACAGGTGCCGGAGCCGCGGTCCTGTTTGTCATGCTGACCACCGCGATTTCCTATCTGTTTGGCATCATCAACTCCGTGACAAACCGGATCTTTCTGGACAGGCTGCTGACCGGCCATGACCGGGAATGGCTCTATCCGTTTATCTGGGCACTGGTCGGCCTGGCCGTGCTTCAGCTGACGGTCGCCTGGGTCCAGACGATCTACTCACTGAAGATCAACGGCAAGATGGCCGTCACCGGCAGCACGACCTACATGTGGAAGGTCCTGCGGCTGCCGATGAACTTCTTTTCCCAGCGTCTGGCCGGCGATATCCAGTCCAGGCTGGAGCTGAACTCCGCCATCGCGGGAGCGCTGGTCAATACCTTTGCGCCGCTGATCCTCAATTCCGCCATGATGATCTTCTACCTGGCAGTCATGCTGCGGCAGAATGTCATGCTCACCCTGATCGGCATCATTTCCCTGCTGCTGAACGCCATCGTGGCAAGATACATCTCACAGCAGCGTATGAACATTGCCCGTGTGCAGATGCGTGACTCCGGAAAACTGGAGGCGACCACGGTCAGCGGTATCGACATGATCGAGACGATCAAGGCCAGCGGTGCCGAGACCGGCTTTTTCCAGAAGTGGGCCGGCTACCAGGCATCGGTCAACACCCAGAACGTTAACGCGGAAAAAACCAGCCAGTATCTGGGAATCATCCCCGCCTTCCTTGGCGGCATGGCGAACTATGCTGTCCTGATCCTGGGTGTCCTGCTGACCATGCAGGGCCGGTTTACCCTGGGTGCTGTCATGATGTTCCAGGGCTTCCTGAGTTCCTTCATGTCCCCGGCCATGACCCTTGTGGGGGCCGGCCAGACGCTGCAGGAGATGCGCACCCGCATGGAGCGTGTCGAGGATGTCATGTCCTATCCGGAAGACAAGGCCCTTGAGGAAAACCCAGAACTGGCGGACGCGGATATGGCAAAGCTGCGGGGCGGCGTAGAGCTGAAGAATGTGACCTTCGGCTACGCACCTCTGGGCGATCCGCTGATCGAAAATTTCTCGCTGAATGTCAAGCCCGGCGGCCGTATTGCTCTGGTCGGCGGCTCTGGCTGCGGCAAATCCACGATCTCAAAGCTGATCTCCGGCCTTTATCAGCCCTGGTCAGGTGAGATCCTGTTTGACGGAAAGCCGCGCAGCGCCTATCCAAGAGAGGTGATCGTAGGGTCTCTGGCTGTTGTTGACCAGGATATCATTCTTTTTGAGGATACCATCGCCAACAACATCCGGATGTGGGACAACACCATCATGGACTTTGAGGTGATCCTGGCTGCCCGGGATGCCCAGATCCACGAGGATATCATGGCCCTGCCCGGCGGCTACCAGCACAAGCTGACCTCCGGCGGCCGCAACCTTTCCGGCGGACAGCGGCAGCGTCTGGAGATCGCCAGAGTCCTGGCTCAGGATCCCACGATCATTATCCTGGATGAGGCAACCAGCGCCCTGGATGCCAAGACAGAGTATGAGGCTGTCAAGGCCATCACCGACCGCGGCATCACCTGCATCGTAATCGCCCACCGCCTGTCCACGATCCGTGACTGCGACGAGATCATCGTCCTCGATCACGGCAAGGTCGTGGAGAGAGGCACACACCGGCAGCTGATGAAGCTCGGCGGAGCCTACGCCGACCTCATCGCAAATGAGTAAAGGAGGGGCTTATGGGTTGGTTTGAAAATCAGATCGAAGAACGGCGCAAGGCTGACCAGCAGCTCCTGGAGGATTCCTTTGTACGGATCGCCGGAGTCATTCTGGGCGAACAGAATGCCCTGAAATTCGGCGATACCCGCATCATTACAAAAACAGCGATCGATGAGATCCTGAAATACTATCACTGCAAACCTGTCGATATCCCCGAGAGTGTCACGGATGTGGAGGATCAGCTGGATTACTGCCTCCGTCCCTATGGCCTGATGCGCAGGCAGATCGAGCTTACGGAAGAATGGTATACGGATGCCTACGGCCCGATCCTTGGCTTCCGCAAGGAAACCGGAGCACCGACTGCTCTGCTGCCGGGTGCCATCTCCGGCTACTATTATGTCGATGAGAGCGGAAACAAAGTCCGGATCACAGCCGCAAACAGAGGGGAGCTCTCTACAGATGCTTACTGCTTTTACCGGCCGCTTCCCCTGCGGAAGATCGGCATCCCGGACCTTTTGCTGTATATGCGGCGCTGCATCTCGCTCAGCGATCTTATCATCATCCTGGCAGCAACCATCGCCGTGACATGTGTCAGCCTGCTTATGCCCCGGTTTACCCGGGCACTGACCGGACCGGTTTTATCCAGCGGGCGCGCAAATGCCCTCGTTGGCATTGCCGTCAGTATGACCTGTGTCATGCTGGCACAGCAGCTGCTGACCGCGGTCAAGTCGCTGGTCACCAAGCGGCTGGAGACAAAGACCTCGCTTGGCGTTCAGGCCTCCATGATGATGCGCCTGATCTCCCTGCCGGCCAGCTTCTTCCGGACGTACAGTGCCGGTGAATTAAAGAGCCGGTCCATGTCGGTCAACAACCTCTGCAGCGTCCTGATGGGCATGGTCATGACAGCTGGTCTGACATCGCTCAGCTCTCTGCTGCTTGTTGCCCAGATCTTCCGGTTTTCGCCGGCGATGGTCGTCCCATCCCTGATCATCATCCTGGCGACGGTCGGCTTCTCCTCAATTACGACGTTCGTACAGATCGGCATCACCAAGAAGCAGATGGAGCAGTCGGCACAGGAATCCGGCATGAGCTACGCCCTGATCACCGGTGTACAGAAGATCCGTCTGGCCGGTGCGGAAAAACGTGTCTTTGCCCGCTGGCTGAACCTGTATGCCCAGGGTGCTGCCCTGACCTACGACCCGCCGCTGTACATCAAGGTCAGCGGAGTGATCAATACCGCCATCAGCCTTGCCGGAAATATCGTCATCTCCTTCCTGGCGGTAAAAAATGAACTGTCACCCTCGACCTACTACGCATTCATGACCGCCTACGGCATCGTTATGGGCGCCTTCACGACCCTGGCCGGCACCGCATTGTCCGCGGCAAAGATCCGCCCGACACTGGAGATGGCCGAGCCCTTCCTGAAGGCTGAACCCGAACCGATCACCGGCAAGGAGATCGTAACCAGCATCTCCGGCGCGGTGGAGATGGAGCATGTATCCTTCCGCTACAGCGATGACCAGGATTATATCCTGAATGACCTGTCCCTGAAGATCAATCCCGGCGAGTATGTGGCCATCGTCGGCCGCACCGGCTGCGGCAAATCGACGCTGATCCGTCTGCTCCTTGGCTTTGAGCAGCCGGAAAAGGGTGCGATCTACTATGACCGGAAAAACCTGACCAGTCTGAACCTGAGCTCTCTGCGCAAAAAGATCGGCACGGTCATGCAGCAGAGCGGCCTGTTCCAGGGCGACATCTTCTCCAACATCGTTATCACAGCCCCCGAGCTGACACTGAACGATGCCTGGGCTGCCGCAGAAAAGGCCGGTATCGCCGATGACATCCGCCGGATGCCCATGGGCATGTACACCGTCATTTCGGAAAACGGCGGCATCTCCGGCGGCCAGAAGCAGCGGCTGATGATCGCCCGCGCCATTGCCCCGAATCCGAAGCTCCTGATCTTCGACGAGGCAACCAGTGCCCTGGACAACAAGACACAGCGGCAGGTATCCGAATCTCTGGATGCCATGGGCTGCACCAGGATCGTCATCGCCCACCGCCTGTCCACCATCCGACACTGCGACCGCATCCTGGTCCTGGATCACGGCCAGATCATCGAAAACGGCACCTACGAAGAGCTGATCGCGCAGGACGGCTTCTTTGCCGATCTGGTCAAACGCCAGCGGCTGGATGACGAGGAAAGCACAGAGCTGCAGAACGCAGACGGCGAGGCAGAAGCTTCCGAAGCGATGCCTGCAGAGGAAGGTGAGGCCGAAGCCCCGGCAGAAGCAGCTGCAGAGAGTGCAGAAGCAGAAGCCCCGGCAGAAATGCCTGCGGATAACGCAGAGCCGGAAAATGACGCAGCAGCGCAGGCTGCCGCCGAAGAAACAAATGCCCCGGCAGAAGAAACCGGTACAGAGGAAACAGATAAGCCGGAAGCACCAAGAGGCGCAGAGGCGTAAAGAAGAGCCCCTGGAAGACATTTAAGCAAACATTCTGCAGGCCTGATAAGGCCGAAGCCGTTTGCGTAATGCCTGCCAGGGGCGATTTTTCCAGCAACTGGTTCCCGCCAGCACATTTCCCATAATCTTTAAGAATACGATAGAAATAAGAACGCCGAAAAAGGGGCGCTGCCATCAGGCAGCGCCCCTCTATGTTATCCCGGTGCTATCCCGGGCGTCAGGTCAATTGTCAATTATTCATTAATCAACGTAATTGCCGTTTACATAGCCATACAGGCCGTTCTTGTAAGCGAAAAGCCATCCGTTCTCGTTGATGTGTTTGTTGACGAGAATGGTATCACCATTCTGCCAGCCAACGCCCCAGATGATCTCGCCGTTCGGCGTCATGCGCATGGTCAGGCAAGCGCTGTCATTGTAATGGATAACACCCTTAACCTTATGGGCGACGAAGCGGTCCAGATCGTGATAAATATCGATTCCCTGGTCATTTCCGCCTGCTACTTCTTCCAGATTCTCAACGTCAAGTACTTTCTTCTCTTCAGTCATTTTTAACAGCCCTCCATTAATTTAGTCTCCCGACCATCCCCTCATCGGCTAAGCCTCTTGCCGAAAATTGATCGGTGCAGGTATTACCTACATCTTTATTATACTTAATCCATTCCTGCATTCAAGTGAATTTTTTGTGAAAACAGCTGTTTTTCGCCGATTTTCAGAACACTTTTTTGTATCTTATTGCTCCGCATTTGCAAAAATATACCGTTTCGTGCAGTATCCTTCGAGAAACTGTTTTGCCAATGAATCCGGACGGATCTTCTGTCTGGCCTCCTCCACGGTCATCCAGGCCCAGCTGTCGATCTCCTCATTGGGGGGAGGGGATCTCTCCTTCCGTCTCATGCAGGCGAAGGGTCATCTTCGCGCCGCACTCCGGACAATGTGTAAATGAAAACATAGGGTCCTCCGACGGCTCTTACCACGCAAATGCCGCATCGGCGGCCACGTTCTCCACGGAATCCTCCCAGGAGATCGTGTGATCGGCATTCATCGTGAATTTGGCCGATCCGTCCGCGTAGATGACCTGTGAACCGGCGACATTGCCATCCTCTCCGAAGGTGACGTCCGTCTTCTTTCCGGTCCCGTTGCAGACAAGGCTGCCGTTCTCGAAGGTGCAGGTGTACTCCCAGGCAGAATATGTCGATGCGCTGCTGGGCCATGTGCATACAACATAGTACTGGCCATCATAGAGCCCCTGGATATCGATAGTTGCCTTGAGGTGATACCAGCTGCCGATGTACTCATCGCCGCTGGCTGCGGTATAATCACCGGTCTGCCCGCTCTTTTCCTCCGCCTCGGCTGCAGCCTCCTCTGCCGTGATCGGCTCCGCGATCAGCTCCGGCGCAGAGGTAGGCTCTGCTTCCGGCTCCTCTGTCGGTTCCGGTGTCGGCTCCTCTGTGGGCTCGGGTGTGGGCTCTTCTGTCGGTTCGGGCGTGGGCTCCTCTGTCGGCTCTGGTGTCGCAGTTGGCTCCACTGTCGGCTCTGGCGTCGCGGTCGGTGCCTCGGTAACCTCCGCCGCTGCTGCCGCCGATGACGCAGCTGCCGTCTCGGTCGGACGGTTTCCTCCGCAGGCGGTCACAGCAAGAGCTGCCACTGCCAGCAGAGCGATATATATATTCTTTTTCATCTTAGTATCCTCCTTTCCGTAAGGTACCGGCAGTCTTTCCCGAACTGGAAAATACTACCGGTCCCGATATTAATAATCGCAGAAAAGGACGCACTCTGCAAGTATCTCTTGTGAAAAAATGGGGCCCGGCAGCATCCTGCCGGGCCCCTCCTAGTCTTTCACTCAGGCTTTTTTACTTCTGCCGCTGCTGCGGTTTTGATCTTTCCTCAGCTGGCTTAGGCGGCTTTCTTTTTGTTCTTCAGCCACAGGGCAATGAACAGAGCCTCAAGAGCAACCAGGACGACGCCGATAGCGATATTCGCATTGCGGAAGGTCGTGGTCATCTTGTCCGGAACCTTGGTCGGGTCTGTCTCAACGCCAGTGTAGTAGCCAGAGTTAACGATGGTGTACATGATGTTCTTGCAGGACTGACGCATTGCCAGAGTTGCAGTTGCGCTGGTATCGGTGAACTGGTTGGATGCTGCGGAAGCAAAGCCGAGCATCAGGTTGTTACCGCTGCGTACGCAGTGATCAGAGATCATGTAGCCGTAGGAGCCGTCGTAGTCAGTCTCGACCATGCCGACGAATCCCCACTCATCACGAAGGACTGTGTTCAGCAGATCCGGGTTTGCACAGCTGGGCTTTGTGCCGATCCAGTTGAAGGAGGACATTGCTGCCAGCGACTTGCCGGTGTAGTTCTTGACAGCCAGCTCGAAGGGCTTCAGGTAGATCTCACGGATCGCCTGCTCGGACGCATAGGTCAGCAGGAAGGAGCAGCGGTTGGTCTCCTGATCATTCAGTGCAAAGTGCTTGATGTAGGGATACAGTCCCTTGGTGGCTGCGCCGTTGATCTCGGCAACTGCCATCTTGCCGGCCAGAACACCGTCCTCGGAATAGTACTCAAAGTTTCTGCCTGCGAAGGCATTGCGGTGAGTATTCATTGCGGGGCCATACCAGCCGTAGTTGTTGGCTTCCTTGTACTCCTGACCCATGTTCACGCCCATCTCCTCGATCAGAGCAGTGTTCCAGGTCTGAGCCATAAGGACCTCTGCCGGATAAGCAGTTCCGTATGCGCCGGTGACGAAGTTGGACAGACCGGCGGGGCCGTCACAGTCGGAGGTCGCGATCTTGCCGACAGAGTCGATCTTTGCTGTCTGCCATCCGCCGACATTGATCATGGTTGCCATATCGTCGAAGGTCAGCTGATCCAGAAGAGTCTCCCATCTCTCATCGTCGTACTCGGCGCCGACCATGTCATACAGGGTCATGCCGTTGCTGGCGCCGAGAGTCGGCATAACATCGTCTGCGTTGTCCAGTGTAGTCGGATCATAAATGCCAACGGCCTGAGCCTCGACTGCTGCGCGGGTCTCAGCGCTCATCTCATAAGCTGCGTCAGCCGGAGCTGCGACAGCCTCTGCGTAGTTCGCGAAGCCGCCTGCACGGGACAGCTGTACGAAGTCGCCGCGGGAATACTCGTTAAATACGTTGACAGCTGGGATACCGTCAGTGGAACGGCCGGTGCTGTAATCGATGTCTGCATCAACCGTGAAGCTCTCAGAAGCCAGAACGGTGTGAGAATCGGAGCGGAGGGAGATCTCATAATCGCCGGCTTCCAGAATATAGCCGCCGCCTGCGACCTTGATCTCGTCAGAATCATAGGAGGCCATGTCTTCAACGGGGATACTGAAGGAAATGGTCTCGGAAGCGCCTGCCTCGAGCACTCCGGTCTTGGCAAAGTCAATCAGGTTGACAGAAGCCTTCTCGATGCCGCCGTCGGTGTAAGGCGGAGTGAAGTAAACTTCAACTACATCCTTGCCTGCCGCGGAACCGGTGTTGGTCACGGTAACATCAAAGGCAACATTGGTTCCGTCGAAGTTGAAGCCGGACATCTTCTGCTCAAAGGTGGTGTAGGAAAGGCCATAGCCGAAGGGATACTGAACCTCATCCTCGTAGGTGATCAGGCCTTCCTCAGCAGCAGTCTCATAGAACTTGTAGCCGACATAGATGCCCTCTACATAGTTTACGAAGGCCATATTGCCTTCATATGCAGCGTCTGCCGCAAAGATCTGTGACTTCAGATCATCGACATTGGTGAATGCGAAATTTCCAAAGTTGTTCCAGGTAGGAGTAGCTGTCAGATCCTTGACATAGGTATCTACCGTCCTGCCGGAGGGATTGACAGAACCGTTCATGATCTCACCCAGAGCAGAAAGACCGGTATTGCCGGCGCCGGGTGCCAGGATAACTGCGCCGATCTGCGGATACTCATCGACCCAGCCAAGCTCCATGGCGTTGTTGGCGTTGATGATGACAACGACCTTGTCAAACTCGGAGCAGACCTTCTCGACCATGTTCTCCTCGGTGACGGAGAGCTCCAGATAGTGCTCACCCTCTTCGAAATCATCGTAATCGCCGTTGTTGGTGTAAACACCATTCAGGTAGCCGTAGCCGGAGGGATTGACAGAGATCTCGGCAGCCTTGTTGTATGTGCCGTGGATGACTGCGTTCATATCCATCGGAAGGTCGGCGCCCTCACCGCCGGAGCGGCTGATCACGATAACTGCTGTGTCGGAGAAGTCCTTTGCCTGGGACATAACAGCATCGGTGTAAGCGTCAACCGTGGGCTCCGGAAGAGTCCAGTCCTGAGCGAACATTGCGACCGACGGACGGTCGGGTCTGTAATCCTTGTACATCTGGGTCAGTGACTCATTTGTGGTGAATCCCGCGTCTGCCAGAGAGCCGAGGATGCCCACAGCACTGGAGCCGTCAGAGGATCCGGAACCGGTTCCTCCGAGGATCGGATTAGTGGAGCCCCAGCCAAAGACGTTCACATTGCCGGCCTCCATCGGAAGAATGCCGTCATTCTTTACCAGAACCAGGCCTTCCTCGCCGACTCTTTTGATAACATCCTTGCTGGCTGCTACCGTCTCATCCGTCAGGGTGATGGTGGAGCCGTTCATCATCGTAGAAATGTTGGACTTAAGCGGTCCGAAGGCGATCATATTGGCGATGATCGCAACGATCGCGACAAACGCGACCAGAGAACTCAGGCGGACGAAACCTGCGTTGCCCTTACCTGCCTTGCCGGCAAAGATCAGGACAAGGATCAGGACGACCAGTGCAGCCAGAAGCGCATAGACATAACCCATGCACTGGCTGAGATAGGACGCAAAATCCGCTTCGCTGACGCCCATGCCATAGAAGATCGGGCCCAGCAGGTTGGTTAACAGTGCTTGCATTCATTACCTCCCTTTTCATGTGTATATAGTTGAAAGCTACAGATAAAGGGGCTCTTCAGGATATTTCCCCGCGCACCTGAAGGGCCTTCGATATAAATATAATTTTACCGATTGTACAAGGAAATGTACAATGCATTTCATTGATAATATTATGCATGAAACGAATACTAAACCATGCTATAATGGGATCAGTATAGCATCCGCGTATAGCGGTAATGTGATACACTATGCCTTTTTTGTGTTTTTCTTTGGAAATTCCCTACACCTGTATATCTTTCGTGAGGTTCAAAAATGATCGAATCCTATCTGTTGGAGAATCTGAAGGCGGTTTACGAATGCGGGACGGTCTCCGCCGCCGCCGAGCGCCTGAACATGTCCCAGCCTACGGTCTCCCGCTCCATGCAGAAGCTGGAGGAATCTTTAGGCGTCTCTCTGTTTGAGCGCAAAAAAAACCGGCTCGTGCTGAACGCGACGGGCCGTCTGGCAGCGGAGTATGCGATTGACCTTCTGAACCGGGCAGAAGAGATCGAGGAACGGATCCGGCAGTTCGACCGCCAGCTCCATGTAATCAGTCTGGGCGGCAATTCTCCGGAGCCTCTCCGCCGCCTGCACAGGATGGCGGAACACTGCTTCCCCGAGCGCACCATTTCCTGGGCATATGCGTCAAATACAGAGCTCCTGGAGGGACTTGTCTCGTCCCGGTTTACCATGATCCTTCAGGACCAGGAATTTTCCGACGATACCTTCTGCTCCGTACCATTCATGCAGGAGCGGCTGTATGTCTCTGTCCCGAACAGTCACAGATCCGCCAGCAAAAATGCGGTCACATTTGCCGAGCTAAACGGAGATCCGCTGCTTACCTATGCAAAAGCCGGGATCTGGGAAGAGCTGGCACGTGTAAAAATGCCGGCCTCGACCCTGATCCGGCTGGACGAGCTGTCGGGGATCTCTGAGCTGCTGCTCTCCTCCACGACACCGGTCCTCTGTTCGGATGCCTACCTGACCGCCAGACCCTTCAGTGTAAAAGGAAGGATCCAGCTGCCATTTTCCGATCCGGAAGCCAGCAAGCAGTTTTTTATCACCTTCCTGCGGAAAAACCAGGAATCCACCAGACAGATGGTCAGCACCATGCTGCAGAAGGCTTCCTCCTCCCTGACCTTAGAAAGAGATACTGCCCTGTTCTAAAGGATTCCTGACGAAGCCCCGGCACACAAAGATGTATCACCAAACAAAAATCGTGCGTTATCATTCTTCCGGGAAGCGCTCCCGCTCTGTCCTCGTGCAGCGGCACTATGTCGGAATCAAAGATTCCTCCAGGTGCCGGCACTGCGGATGTTCCCTCCAGAATGATGATGCACGATTTTTCATGCGGCTGTTTCTTAGCCCCGAGGCGCTTTGAAGAATGCTCCAAAAAGGCTTCGTCCGGCAGCCGCATATGCGGACCGCCCCTTCTTTACAGGAAGGTGACGGGGAATTCGAAATAGGTGTTTGGATAGGGCTCGTCTGCCAGGGTGAAGTGCCACCACTCGCAGTCGATGGGCAGAAAGCCGTTGCGCAGCATGGCTTCCCTGAGGATCATGCGGTTGTCATACTGCTCGTCAGTGATCCCCCGGTAATCCGGATGGGATGCATCGCCGAAATAGTCGAAGGGGCTTCCCATATCCACTTCTTTTCCGGTCGCCATATCAAGCAGCGTCAGATCCACCGTACTGCCCCGGCTGTGGCTGGAGCGGCTGGCGATATAGCCTTCGATGAAAAGCTGCTGTTTTTCCAGCTCCGGGTAGAAATAGGGCTTCATCCGGATATCGGTGTCCTCGATCCCCCACAGCACGAAGTGCTTTACCGCCCGGACGGGACGATAGGCGTCAAAGATCTTGAGCCGGTAGCCCTGGACGTTCAGCTCTCCTGCCACCGTCTGCAGGGCCCTGGCTGCCTCGATGGTCAGCAGGGCGCAGGGCGCTTCGTAGCCATTGATGCGCTCCCCTACGAAGTTGTAGGTGCTGTAGTAGCGGATCTCCTGGACGATCCCAGGGATATACTCTCCCAGCGCCACAAAGCCTGCGGAATTGTTTTCTATCTTTGTCTCGATCATTGCCGCTCTTCTCCCGTTCTGATCTCTGTTTTATGAAAATGCTGGAGAGTCTGTGTCTTCCAGCGACGGATGCTTTATCTCTGCAGCTTTATCTCTGCAGCTTTACCTATGGAGCTTTACCTCTGCTGTCTAACATCTGGAGCTTAAACTCCGAAGCCTTACCTCTGGAGCTTTACCTCCGGTGCTTTACCTCTGCAGCCTTACCTCCGGAGCTTTACTCTGAAGTTTTACCCCTGACCGGTCAGCTGCAGCTCCTCTGCATGGGCCTTCATGCCTTCGATCACGATGGCGGCCACGTCCCGGATCTCCATACCCAGCAGCTCGCAGCCCTTCAGGATCAGCGGACGGTCGCATTTTGCGGCAAAGCGCTTGTCCTTCCATTTCTTCATGAAGCTTTTGATCTCCATGTCTGTGATCCCGGCGGGCCGCATTCTGGCGGCTGCCTGCACGATCCCCGTCAGCTCATCGACGGTGAACAGGCTTTTTTCCATGTTGGTCAGCGGCTCCACATCCGTGCAGATGCCCCAGCCATGGGAAAGGATCGCCCGAATGTCCTCCTCGGGGACGCCATGCTCCCGCAGGGCTTCCTCTGTGTGGGCGAGGTGCTCCTCCGGATATTTCTCATAATCATAATCGTGCAGCCAGCCGACGGCCTCCCAGTGCTCCCGGTCTTCCCCGAAATGCTCTGCCATAGCTCCCATGGCTGCCGATACGTTTGCGGCGTGAAGAATCAGATGCTCCTCCGTCACCATCTCTGCATTGATTTCTTTTGCTTTTTCAAGCGTCAGCCTGTCCATTTTTCTTTTCCTCACATTCCTTCAAAAAGCAGACCACTGCCTCTGTTACCATATCCAGATGGCGGTGATAGCCGTGATCATCACCCGGCACGGTAAAGAGTCTGGCGTTTGTATACTGTTCTGCCAGCTCCAGCGAACAGGCATAGGGTACGCTCTCGTCGGCGTCCCCGTGCACCAGAAGCACCGGCCCCTGGAAATGACGGGCCGACTCCTCCACCGGCAGGAACCTGGCCGCGCGCATATAGCTGCCCCGCAGGCTCGCCCCGTTGGGGAAGGTGACCTCCTCGGGCACATGCGCCGGATCATACGTCGAGCCAAGGATACGTCCCTCCTCTGCTCCCTTGCGGATGACCGTTGCGGGGGACATTGGAATAATCGCCGTCAGCAGATCCGTGTACATGGCGCCTGCCAGGATGACGGCCAGACCGCCCTGAGAATGGCCGGCAAGGTAGAGGTTTGTCACAAACGCCTGCCCGGCTGCCCAGGTGATCACGGTCTGCAGCTCATCGACCCACTTGAGGACCGTATGATTTCTAAACTCTCCGCCGCTCTTTCCATGGCCATACAGCTCTGTCCGCAGGACGGCAAAACCGTTTTCCGCGGCTGCCCGGGTGATCCCCAGGATATGGGTCTCCTCCATGTGTCCGGTCAGCCCGTGCTGCAGGATCAGCAGCGGGCAGGTCTCTCCTTCCTGATATCCCTCCGGCATCGTCAGCTTTGCGTGAAGCGCGATCCCGTCATGATCCAGATAAAATTCTTTCGTTTCCATATCTCTCTCCCTGCAGCCCCGTTCAAAATGCCTGCAGTGCCGGCTTTTTACGGCTCTGCAGGCATCGGATCCTTCATGGTTTTTTACCGGTCCCCGGCAGTCAGACCGCCAGGGACGGCTTATCTCTATCGTTGTCCTTGCTTATGCCAGCGGCGTTATCAGAACGGCCGCATCTTCTTCAGGTCATTGCGTCCCGGGAAGGTGTTGAAGCGATCCGGGATCCATTCAGGCTCGAGATCCTTTACCGCCTCGGCGGCTGTGATCCTGGCGTCATCGTTGTCGATGTCGATCAGGGCATAACGGTTGTTGCCCATGCCCAGCTCCTTCATGTAGCTCAGCTGACGCAGGCCGTGCTGCTCTTCGATCCGCTTGATCAGCGCTTTGCCGCCATCCTTCGGAAGGCTGTAGACCATATCGATGCAGGCGTTGTCGATGGCCAGGATATCCAGGGATGCCAGGATGCCGACATCCGGTGTGATGACCGGAGCCGCGCCGGGTCCCATACAGTCGCAGTCGATGGACATGTTGCGCATGACGTTGATGTAGCAGACATGCTCGCCAAAATGATCGATTGTAGCCTTTGTGCTCTCGGAGATGCGCTCCATCAGCTCATCCTTGGCGATATCCCACATCTGACCGGGTGTGCCCGTGCTGTGGATCTCGCCCTTGCCGATGCGGCCGTCTGCGCAGCCGATGCCGATGTTCTTGTTGGAGCCGCCGAAGCCGCCCATCATGTGGCCCTTAAAATGGGTCAGGGTCAGCATGGAATCGTACTCCGGAAGAGTCTTGCCGACATGCATCTCGGTGAACCATTTTCCGCCCTTTACCGGCAGGGTGGTCACACCGGTCTCATCGGTGATGTCGACCGGACAGAAGGTCCAGCCGTTAATCTTCAGTGTCTCTTTGTGGGCCTCGGTGGTGTAGCGGGATCCCTCATAGTAGGTGTTGGTCTCGATGATGGTGGCATCCGGCAGCCTGTTTTCCACCAGATCCTTTACCCAGGGTCTCGGAAGAATGTTTGGTCCTTCGGCCTCGCCGGTGTGAAGCTTAATGGCGACCTTGCCGGTCAGCACCGATGCGACCCGGTCATAGATCTTTTTCAGTCCTTCTGCGCTCAGATCGCGAGTAAAAAATACGACGGACTCAGCGCCGGTCCTCTCCTCGTAGGGGACGTATCTGCCGCCGTCTGTTCCTGCAACAGGTCTGTTCGTATCCATGGTGAACCCTCCTTTTGGTCTTTTCTTATACTGCTGTCATGGTCGGGTACAGTGCTTCTTTTTGCGTACCCGGCACAGTTCTAAGAAAAGTATGACAAACTCGCGCAGACCTGTCAAGAAGTGCATTTTCTTCCTTTTGATGCCGCTTTTCATCTGCCTTATCTCCCCCGCATCGGGCCGGAAAAATGCCCGGCTCCTACGGCAGAACCCGGCCTTTTACAAGCTCAAAAAAGGAGCTGTCCGCCTGCGCGTTTCCCCAAGGGAACCTTGTGCAGTCGGACAGCTCCTGTCTATCGTTTATTCATCTTTCCGGAAAGGTGCCCTGCCTTAGCTTTATTCGGTCTTCGGCAAGGCGGCCTGCCTTTTGCTTTATACGCCTGCGTATGCGGCAAAGCCTGCGTCGATCGGCAGGACGGCGCCGGTGATGGCGCTGGCAGCCTTGTCATCGCAGAGGAAGAAGACACCGCCAAGCAGCTCTTCTGCGTCCACGAACCGGTTCATCGGTGTGCTGGCAAGGATCTTTGCGGAGCGGGCTGTGGGTGTGCCGTCCTCGTTGAAGAGGAGGGACCGGTTCTGGTTGGATACCAGGAAGCCCGGAGCGATGGCGTTGCAGCGGATGCCGGTTCCCGCGAAATGGGTGGCCAGCCACTGGGTGAAGTTGCTGATGCCAGCCTTTGCTGCGGAATATGCCGGGATCTTGGTCAGCGGTGTGTAGGCGTTCATGGAGGAGATGTTCAGGATGCAGCCTGCCTTTCTCTCTACCATGTCAGCGGCAAACACCTGGGTCGGCAGCAGGGTGCCCTGGAAGTTGAGGCGGAAGACAAAGTCGATGCCGGATGCATCCAGATCGAAGAAGGTCTTCTGGCCTTCCTTTGCCTCGTGCTGATATTCGTTGTCGGTCGTGGCACGGGGATTGTTTCCGCCGGCGCCGTTGACCAGGATATCGCAGGGACCGAAGTCGGCGAGGACCTTTGCATGGACCTCCTCCAGTGCTTCTCTCTCAAGGACGTTTGCCTTGTAGCCTTTCATGGTGTATCCCTGTGCTGTGCTCTCCTCGGCGAGCTTCAGAACAGCCTCCTCATTGAGGTCGAGGGCTGCTACCTTTGCGCCTGCCTGGGCGAAAGCCTTTGCCATCATGCTGCAGAGTACGCCGCCGGCGCCGGTCACAACAACGACCTTGCCGGTAAAATCGGAATTCAGCGGTAAATTCATTTTTATGTCCTCCCCGTCTTATGCGGTGTAAGTGGTGGCTGCGGTATCTCCGCCGTGGCCGGTCCAGTTGGTGTGGAAGAATTTGCCTCTCTCACTGTCCAGACGCTCGTAGGTATGAGCACCGAAGTAGTCTCTCTGCGCCTGCAGCAGGTTTGCCGGAAGCTTCTCGGTGGTGTAGCCGTCGAAGTAAGCCAGAGCGCTGGTCATAGCCGGTGCGGGTACGCCGTAGGAAACTGCTGCGGCAGCAACCTTTCTCCATGCAGGTACCAGCTTCTGGATGGTCTCCTTGAAGTAGGGATCCAGCAGCAGGTTGGACAGCTCGGGATCCTTGTCGTAGGCTTCCTTGATCTTTCCAAGGAACACGCTGCGGATGATGCAGCCGCCGCGCCACATCAGCGCGATGCCGCCGTAGTTCAGGTTCCAGCCGTAGTCCTTTGCAGCCTGGCGCATCAGGACATAGCCCTGTGTGTAGGAGATGATCTTGGAGGCATAGAGTGCCTGGCGGATCGCCTCGATAAGCTCCTCTTTGTCGCCCTCATAAGCCGGGATCTCTCTGTTAAACTCACCGGCAGCGACTACACGCTCGTCCTTCATGGCGGACAGGCAGCGGGAGAAGACAGCCTCACCGATCAGAGTAAGCGGAACGCCCTCGTCCAGAGCGGCGATGCCGGTCCACTTGCCGGTACCCTTCTGGCCGGCGGTGTCGCGGATCTTGTCGACCAGCGGCTGGCCGTCGGTATCCTTGTAGGCCAGGATGTCGCGGGTGATCTCGATCAGGTAGGAATCCAGCTCGGTCTCGTTCCACTTTGCAAAGATATCATGCATCTCGTCAGCGCTGAGCTTCAGCAGGTCGCGCATCAGCTGGTAAGCCTCGCAGATCAGCTGCATATCACCGTACTCGATGCCGTTGTGGACCATCTTTACGAAGTGGCCTGCGCCGTTCTCACCGACCCAGTCGCAGCAGGGGCTGCCGTCCTCGGTCTTTGCGCAGATCGCCTGGAAGATGGGCTTTACATAGGGCCATGCAGCGGGTGATCCGCCGGGCATCATGCTCGGGCCGTTCAGAGCGCCCTCCTCGCCGCCGGAAACACCGGTGCCGATGTAGAGCTTGCCTGCAGCCTCGACCTCTTTGGTGCGGCGCATGGTATCCGGGAAGTGAGAGTTTCCGCCGTCGATGATGATATCACCGTCAGACAGCAGCGGAAGCAGCTGTGCGATCATGTTGTCGACCGCCTCGCCGGCCTTGACCATCATGAAGACCTTTCTGGGGCTCTCCAGATTGTCGACCAGCTCCTGCAGGCTGTGGGTGCCGATGATGTTCTTGCCGGCTGCACGTCCGTTGACGAACTTGTCGACCTTTTCTGTTGTTCTGTTGAAGACAGCCACGGTAAAGCCCTTGGACTCCATGTTCATGACCAGGTTCTCACCCATGACCGCAAGGCCGATCAGGCCGATATCTGCTTTTTTCATTTTGTGCATTCCTCCTGTGGATGTTATGCTTTTATGCTTTCTTTTTTTATAATGACGGGACCGGCAGTGTTTCTCGCTGCTTTTCGATCCTGTTATCTCTGGACACGAGCGTTGCCCGCGTAGATGTCCCATACCTGCTTCTCATCTGCCGGCTCAGCGTAGTCATAGAGAGAGGACGCTGCCATGGCGCCGGTCGCCCATCCGAAGTGGAGGCAATCCTCTGCCTTCCAGCCCTTGAGTACGCCGTAAAGCACGCCGCCGGTAAAGCCGTCGCCGCCGCCGATACGGTCCATGACCTGGATCGGACGGGGCTCTTCGACGATCCACTCATCGCCGGCCAGCATGATGGCGCCCCAGAGATGCTCATTTGCGGATACGACCTGGCGAAGGGTCGTTGCAAACATCTGGGCGTTCGGATATTTCTCCTTGACCTGGGTGATCATCTCTTTGAAACGGTCGATCTTGCTGCCAAGCTCCTTGCCGCCGGCCTCCGGACCCTTGAAGCCCAGGCACAGCTGGAAGTCTTCCTCGTTGCCGACCAGGATGTCTGCGCAGGAAGCGATCTCGTGGAAGGCTTTGCCCAGTTCCTCCTCACGGCCCTTCCAGAAGGTCGCGCGGTAGTTCAGGTCGAAGGAAACCAGGGTGCCGTACTTCTTTGCGGCTCTGGCCAGCTCCAGACAGCACTGGGTGGTCTCTTCGCTCATGGCGGCGATCAGACCGGACAGATGCAGGATCTGTACACCCTCCTGACCAAAGATGCGGTCAAGATCGAAGTCATCTGCGGAAAGGGTGCGGCCAACCTCGCCTGCACGGTCATTCCAGACACGCGGTGCGCGAAGGCCGAAACCGGAATCGGCAATGTTGAACTGATGACGATAGCCCCAGGGACCGCCCTGCGGAACGGTCTTGCCCTCGAAGCGGATGTTGCGGGCGCGAAGCTCTGCCTGGATAAATGCAGCAATCGGGCTGCCCTCGACCCACTTGGTCAGGACCAGGCACTCATTGCCAAGGCTGGAAGCAACGTTCAGGACATTGCTCTCGGCGCTGGTGCTCTGCATCATGTAATGCTTTGTAGCGCCTACAGCCAGACGGTTTTCAGGTGTGATGCGCACGCCCATGCTGGTGGGGCAGGCGACAGCGTAACGGCAGTTCTTTTTTGTTTCCATGGTAAAAACCTCCTTGAAACAGCTTCTGCTAAAAATTCAAAAAGAGAAAATTTATATTCCGCCCACTCCCCAAAAGACAGGGCGGAAAACACTCTTTACATGCTGTAATTATTATAGAAATCCGGGATAACAAATCCAATTGCAATATTTGTTGCGCGCATTGCAAAACTTGTTCTTCGTGTATTTTCCATCCCGCAGGATCACCCTTCCTCGAAGGCTTCTCCTCCTGGATAATTCTGCCGCTTTCCGGTGTAAGTTTCACATATCTGCCTGCGGTTCCTTCCCGCCTGCAGCCTTCCTCCTTTTTATGGCTCTGCGTTAAAACGCTCTCTGTCGATCCAGAGGCCCAGGGCCGGATTGGGGATGTAGTAGATCTCCTCGCCGTTCACGGTATTGTAGCCATACTGCAGCTTTTCGGGATCGTAGATCCGGCTCATCTCCTCGTAGGAAGCAGCGGCAAAACCAACGCCCTCGATCTCCTCCTGGGTGATGTCCCGCACAGCGTAGGTGATGGTAAACCGGCCGTCGGAGGAGCCGTGGATCAGATGGGCTGCTGCGCCCATGTTGTCACGAAGGTCTTCGTTTTCGGGCTTCCGGAAGTCCTCCAGGACCTTGACTCTGCCGCGGTAGCCATACTTGCGGATCAGCGCGTCGACGGCATCGTCCTCACCAAAGCGCTCGACGCCGGGCGCCAGGATGATCAGCTCGCCGCCGTCCGCCATGGCCATGCGGGTCCGGTAGACCGCCTTGTTGCCCAGCCAGGTGCTGTGGAACTCCTCCGGATTCAGGTAGACCACACACTTCTTCAGGCCATGCTCCACAAAATCGATGTTCTTCTTCTGGGCGAGCTTTACCGCCTCGGTCAGGCAGCTGCGGCCCTCACCGATAAACATGCCATGGGTAAAGATGTGGCTGCCCTCGGCCGTCGTCACCGTCAGGATAAACAGCAGCGGACGATCCGCCAGAAAATGCTCCATGCCGTAGTCAAACAGCTTGCGCACCGGTGTATAGTCGCGGCCCATCATGCGCTCCATCCCATAGACGGCGCCTACCATGTGGCTCTTGTTGATCATCTCGCTGCCGCCGGCACCGACGAACAGGTTCTTGGCATGGTTGCTCATGCCGATAACCTCGTGAGGCACCACCTGGCCCGGAGAAACGATGAGATCATAGCTCTCGTCCATGATCCTGCGGTTGACCTCCACGGCTACCGGATCGGTCCAGAGGCCTTCCGTGATCTCGCTCATGTACTCCGCCGGAACCTCGCCCAGCTTCACCACATCCGTCCTCCAGTTGTGAACGATCATGCAGTCATAGGGGATATCGCCATACATGGCCTCCCACTGCTCTTTTGTAACTGCCACATGGGTGCCAAGGGTAGGCATGATATCCACACTGACCCCTGCATCTGTCAGGGCATGATACATGATATTTGTAATAAGTCCCGCATTGGAATGGAAGCGGGTAAAATCCGGCGGCAGGATCAGGACCCTGTGCAGATCTCTTCCCTCAAGACTCTGCAGCACTGCCTCGCGGATCTCCTCGTTTGTCAGTCCCTCGCTGCTGCCAGCAATGCGATAGATATCCTCCATGTTGAACGTCTCCTTTTCTTTTCACCGGACGGCCGTCATCTCACTTTGCGGCGGTCCGGGCAATCCTTTAGATCAGCTTGTCCCGTGCACTTTGCCGGCCCGCATCCATGGGAAAAATCCATTGCATGACAGCTCCGGCAGGCTCTTTTTTACTATAACGAAAAGTCCGCGGCAAATCCATTGCCGGACTTGTCGCGGACATTGCAAAACTTGCGCATGCATACAAAATTTGCGGTGGGCAGGGGCAGCTGCCGGCCCGGCTGATTAGAAGAGGCCGAGCGCCTTGGCGAACAGGATCACCAGCATGACCGGAGATACGAACCGGATCATGACATTATACAGCTTGCGGCGGTTGAAGTGCTCGCCGTTCTTTGTCGCCTCGTCGACCACAGTGTCGGGGCCGACGACCCAGCCGATCAGGATGCAGGTGCCGATGGCAACGATGGGCATCAGGATATTGTTGCTGACATAGTCCATGATGTCCAGGATCTGGGCCACGCCGCCGTTTGGCAGTGTCACCTCAAAGTAGAATACGTTGTAGCCCAGGCAGACCACGATGGCGATGACCACGGCGATGGCGGTCTCGATGAGGGTGGCTTTTTTGCGGTCCATATGGAAATGATCCATAAAGCTGGATACAACGGCCTCCTCGATGGAGATGGAGCTGGTCAGGGCTGCCATCAGAACCATCAGGAAGAATACGATACCGACGACGGTGCCCATGGTGCCCATCTGCCGGAAAACCTTCGGCAGGGCGATGAACATCAGTCCTGGGCCGGAGGTCATGCCCTCGGGTCCCATGAAGACGATGACCGCAGGGATGATCATGACGGCTGCCAGGAAAGCGACCAGGGTATCAAAGATCTCGATCTGGTTGACGGAGAAGACGAGGTTGTTCTCATCCTTCAGGTAGGAGCCGTAGGCGATCATGATGCCCATGGCCACGCTGATGCTGTAGAACAGCTGTCCCATGGCGTCCATTACTACCATCAGGATATCGCGCAGTGACATGCCGGAAACGTTCGGGATCAGCAGGACCTTCAGGCCGTCCAGTCCGGTCACACCGTTCTGTTTGAGGGTCAGGGAGAAACCGGCAATGCCGATAATCATGACGAACAGCACGGGCATGAGGATCTTGGAGATCCGCTCGATGCCCTTGTTGACGCCGCGATAGATAATGATGCCGTTTACCAGAGTAAAGATGACGGCCAGGATGATGGGCTCATACTGGCTGGTGATGAAGCCGGTAAAGAAGCCGTCCTCTGCTGCTGCAGCTCCGTTTCCTGTCATAAAGGTCAGGGCATACTTCATGACCCAGCCGCCGATGGAACAGTAGTAGGGCATGATCATGAACGGAACGATGCAGGCAAAGACACCGATCCAGCCAAACTTCGGATTCAGCTTTCTATAAGCCGTAAGAGGGCTCTGCCTCGTCTTTCTGCCGATGGATACCTCAGTCACCAGCATCGTGAAGCCGAAGGTCAGCGCGAGGATCAGATAGATCACCAGGAAAAGACCGCCGCCGTCCTTCGCCGTCAGATACGGAAAACGCCAGATGTTGCCCAGACCAACTGCGCTGCCCGCAGCGGCAAGGACAAAGCCCATAGAACCGGAAAAAGAATGTCTGTTTTTCATTTTAGCAATAAACCTTTCGGATTTTTTCTCCTATATGGAGAATAACTTTCCCTATTTTAGTATGTATTCCGTCAGGATGCAAATGTTTTTTGGAAATATTTTTAAATATATTTATATTCTTTTGGCATATTGGCTGATCTGTCCCAATTTTTACGGACAGCGCCGTTCCTCGGCCGGGCAGCATCTGATCCCGCGAAAGCTCCTGCCGATTAATTATCCCCTGCAAAAGTCGCATGGACAGCGCTTTCCTGTTCCCGTCTTTCCTGCCGCCGTTTTTCCTGGATCCGGTGTTTTGCCGCAAACCTTCCTTATACAATTATCCTGAAAACAGATTCAGCCCGGACAGGTATCTCCCGTCCGGGCTGAAAATGAAGCATTAAATTCTGTCTTACAGCTGTCCGTTGACGGCCGGGAAGAGACTCTTCAGTGCCGGATACAGCTTGCGGAATACCTGATAGCGCTCCTCGTAGCGGGCGGCAAGGGCCGGATCGGGCTCCACCGTGTCGGTGACGCGGATCAGCTTTTCGCAGGCTTCCTTTACGCCGGCGTATTCGCCGCAGGCGACAGCCGCAAGGATCGCTCCGCCGTAGCCGGGGCCCTGCTCCGTCTCGGGAACGGTCAGCTTCAGGTTCAGGACGTTGGCAAAGATCTTCTTCCACAGAGGGCTCTTTGCGCCGCCGCCGCAGATCATGCTCTCATTGACGGTGATGCCCATGCCTCTGGCTGCCTCCAGGGAATCCCGGATGCCAAAGGCCACGCCCTCCAGCACAGCCAGGGTCATCTCCTCGCGGGTGGTATCCATGGACATGCCGATAAAGCAGCTTCTGGCCTCTGCATCGTTATGGGGAGACCGCTCGCCCATCAGATACGGCAGATAGAAGACATGGTTTTTGCCCAGCATCTCGTCGGTGATCCCGGCCTGCTCGCCGCTGTAGTCACCGGTCTTCAGGATCTCGTCCATCCACCATTTATTGCAGGATGCCGCAGAAAGCATGCAGCCCATCAGATGATATGCGCCGTCCGCATGAGCAAAGGAATGCAGGCAGGGGCTGCCCTCCTCGACACCGCCGCCGTTCTGGAACGCCGTGCTGCCGATAAAGATCGTGCCGGAAGTACCAAGGGAAATGTTGCAGGAGCCGCCGCCCACGACGCCGGTACCAACCGCTGCCGCGGCATTATCGCCGGCACCTGCGGCAACCTTAACGCCTGCCGGAAGGCCAAGCTCCGCTGCGACGCTCTCCTTCAGCGTGCCGATGACGTCATAGCTCTCATGCAGTTCCGGCATCATCTCTGCCTTTACGCCGCAGATCTCCAGCATCTCGGCGCTCCAGCACCGGTGCTCCACATCCAGCAGCAGCATGCCGGCCGCATCGGAATAGTCACTTACATGGCTGCCGGTCAGGACGTAGTTGATGTAATCCTTGGGCAGCATGATCTTTGCGATCCGGGCAAAAAGCTCGGGCTCGTTTTTCTTCATCCACAGAAGCTTCGGAGCCGTAAAGCCGGCAAATGCAATGTTGCCTGTCAGGGCGGAAAGCTTCTCCTTGCCGATGACCTGGTTCAGATAATCTGTCTCCGCCTGGGTGCGGCCGTCATTCCACAGGATGGCCGGACGGATCACCTGGTCATCCTTGTCCAGCACCACCAGTCCGTGCATCTGTCCGCCGGCGCCGATACCGGCGACCTGGCTTCTGTCAAACCCTTCCGTCAGCTCACGGATGCCCGCAAAGACTGCGGCGACCCAGTCGGAAGGCTCCTGCTCCGACCAGCCCGGATGGGGAAATGCCAGGGGATATTCCCTGGAGACGATGTTCTCGATGCCGCCCTTTTCATTCATGAGCAGCAGTTTGACAGCCGATGTGCCCAGATCGATACCAATATAGTACATAGTTAGGTTCCTCCCTTTATCCTTGACAGGCACACCGCCTGCGTTTTATCTCTTTCGAACGCCTCTTTCCTTCCCCGGCGCATAGGACGCGGGAGCAAGTACTGCATTGCACATCTCAAGTGTATCTGATTCCTTTGACAGCTTAAAAGAGCAGCGTTCCTGCTTTTTCCTCAGCTCAGTTAAAATCCGGCAGCCAGCCGTTCTCCCAGCAGCGGGCCAGATCCCAGCTCTCCTTCCACATATCATCCAGCGGTGCCTTTCGGTCACGCCACAGCTGATAGTTCCAGTAGAAGAAGCCCGCGCAGTCAGACCATGCCTTAAGCTGCATGTCCGCGATCTCCCGGAAGCGCTTTGCCACCTCGGGGTCTGTCCGGAGCGGAACCCCGTTCTTCTTTGCGTAATTCGTGGCGTACTGGTTGGAAATGCACCATTCGCCGACGATGACGGGGATATGCTTTTCCACGGACGCGATCTGCATCCGGTTGATGTCGATGTATCTCTGGTAGACCCACGGCGTATGGAAGGGCACAAAGCTCTCCATCGCGAAAATGTAGATGTGAGTGTCCAGCATGACATTCTTCATGCCGGCTTCATCGAAAAATTTATTCCAGGAGGTCAGACGGAAGCCGTCATGGAAGACGATGACCTTGTCCTCTGGCAGGATCGCGCGCAGGATCCGGTATGCCTCGGTATAGAAGGCCTTCAGGAATCCCATGGGCACATACCCGGAGCCCTTTGCCTCCTCCTTGTCCTCGGCCTTGCCGGTGCTCGGCGCTGTGCGGTAAACGATCCAGCTGATGGGCTCGTTGAGGACTTCGATGCCAAACAGGGCCGGATGATCCGCGTACCGTTTCGCCAGACGCTCCAGCACGGAATAGGCGAATTCGACTTCCTTTGGATCCTTGCACCACTTGCACACACCGGTAATGCCGCCGTTGTCATAGCCGTTCTGGCTGCCGGGAACCGTGTGCAGGTCGATCAGGATGGTGATCCCGTTGTTCTGTGCCCAGGTGAAGGCCTTGTCCAGGTACTCGATGCAGCCGATAAAGGGGGCACGGTCACCGAAAACAAAATAGGGAACGGGGATCCGCACCACATTGACCCCGTGTGCCTTCAGGAAGCGGAAATCTTCCTCCGTCACATAGGTATCCCGGTGCTCCTTCATCTTTGCCGCCAGCGTCTCGGGATCCGTCCTGCGAACCAGCCAGGTCTCATCCTCCACGCCTGTTCCCGCAAAAAAAGGCTCATTCATCCACTTTTCAAGGACCAGCCAGTTGCCAAGATTCGTTCCTCTGATTTTTTCCATGCGTGTCGTCTCCTTCATTCTCGAATTCGGATCGTCAAGCCCGCCGCCAGGTTATACCTGCTATGCTCCGCCGCCTGTAAAAGCGGAGAACGCCCCGGATGCGCCAGATCTTCTGCTTTGTCTGCCATGCCGCTGGTGTATGGAAAATGATTTCATCTGTATAGTATAGCACACAAAGCTCCGTATGATAACCGGAACGGCGGATGATTTTTGTTACAGGGATAGCGAATATTTTTTGCTCCAGGAAAACACAGCACATCCGGGATTGCCATGGATGTGTCCGCATAAAAAACGCCCCGCGGATCAGATCCACGCATATCCGGATATGCCAGATCCCCTCGCAAAAAAAGCCCCTTCCGCGGCCGGTCTTGCAGCCGGGAGGGAAGGGGCCCTAAAAGGGAGCGATATGTTGTTTTTGGACTGCCGGGCGGTCATGCGTGATACATTGCGCATGTACCTTCTTTTGGAAAACGCTTTCCTGCCCGGCAGCGCCTCTTTTTTACGCCTTATTCAGATCGGTGAAGGACGCGATGATGAACAGAAGCAGCGATACGGCTGCCAGTACGGCGTAGCGAAGGAAGCCGATGACCTGATCCATGGTGTAAAGTCCGGCGACCAGGTAGCCCAGAGCATCCAGCTGAGTGGTGAAGCTCTGGACCAGAGCGCCTGCCATCAGGAAGGCACCCAGCATGGCTGCGAGGTTCATCCAGCTCTTAAAGCCCATGACTCTGCTCAGGATGATCAAAGCGGCAACAACGACGACCGCTGCTGCGGTAAGAACATTTACGATTGGCAGTTTATTCTGAGCAGAGCTGTAGCAGATGAGGCCGGCTGCCGCAACAATGGCGGCCAGCACAGTGATATAAAATCCGATCGTTCTTTTTGTATTCATGTCAGGCCTCCTTATGCGTTCTTTTTGCGCAGGCTGCGGATGTACAGGGCTGCGAACAGCAGAGTCAGGATACCGGAGCAGACCTCAAATGCGAGGAATGCGTTCTGCCACCAGGTGCGGACGTACTCCATGGAGCTGCCGACGGTCACGCCGTTCATGGCTGCGCTCTCGACTTCCTGATGCAGGTAGTACTTGATGGCCTGCCGCATCTTTACCTGGAACTCGGTGTCCTTCTCGATCTCGGCACGGTGGGATTCCATCGTTCCGATTACGGAGTTGTTATAGGTGCTTGCGCTTCCCAGGCAGGTTCCGCCGCCGCCAAAGACGACACCGATCCACTGCTGGTAGTTCGGACCGCCGATCATGTCGGTAACGATCCAGCCGTCATATCCCCACTCGTTACGAAGGATCTGGACCTGCAGTCCCTCGTGGGAACCGGCATAAATAAGTCCGGCACGGTTGAAGGCTGTCATCAGACCGCCGGCATAGTTTCCTGCCAGGCAGCCCTGGAAGCCGCGGAGCTCGTTCTCACGGCCAGCCTGCTCAGTAACAAAGGTGGAAACACCTACACGGTTCAGCTCCTGATGGTTGAAAGCAAAGTGCTTGGGCTCCATCATCATGCCCTTGGAAAGGCCGCCCTTGCAGACCGCGATACCCATCATGCAGGTAAGCATCGGATCCTCGGAATAGTACTCATGGTTTCTTGCGCAGTAAACAGCGCGGTGCAGGTTCAGTCCGGGTGCGAACTGTGCCTGAACATTGGCCCAGAGGCCATCCTCACCAAACAGCTCGCCCTCTCTCTCTACCAGTTCCTGGTTGAAGGTAGCTGCAACGACAGGCTCGGTGGGCATAACTGCCATGGAAGCATGTGCTGCCGGATGATCCGGTGCAACATAGGTCGGCATGGAGGACTGAGACGGGTTCCACTTGACGGAGTAGCCGGCTACCTGGTCATAGGCGATACCGACCGGGCCGTCCTGTGCGAAGGTTCTCTTGTAGCCTACAGTATCCAGGTTCTCGAAATCGTCTCCGCCGTTCTCCACGAAGTTGATCGTCTCGTCCAGCGTCAGCTGCTCAAGCAGCTTGTCCCATTTCTCATCATTGATATCCAGAGCGCCGGCTGCCTTTCCGTTCTCATCCAGCTCGATGAAATCGATCAGGGCAAGGCCGTTGTCTGCGCCATAGACCAGTCCCTCACCGTTCTCGGTGAACTTCCAGGTCTCGTTGCGGAGGTCGACCAGCATCTTCTCGTTTGCGGTGATGCCGGTAACCGGATTCCAGCCAAGATTCCAGTCGCTTCTGGTGGTGTACTCAACTGCTTCGCCGATCTGGTTCTCCAGCTCCATATCCTGCAGTGCATTCTGTACGTTTACGGAGTAGGTCTCGGAATCGGTCTCTGCAAGGTTCCAGACGGCAACAGCCTCGGTATTGATCTGCTCGGCGTCTGTGCTCATGACCAGGCCATCCTCTGTGCCGCGCTTAACAGCCAGTATGTTGTTGATGGCTTCGTGAGCGCCGTTGCCCAGTGCAAAGTAGTAATCACCTGCATCCAGAACCCATGCACCGGTTGTACCGTCAGCCTTTGTCAGGGTGTCGTCATAGCTTGCGAAATACTGCGGATCGATCTCGATGGTCAGCGTCTCGCTCTCGCCGGGCTGCAGGATGCCGGTCTTGCCGAAGTTAACCAGCTGTACAGCTGCCTTCTCCAGGCCGCCTGCGGTATAGGGTGCCTGCACATAGACCTGTGCAACGCTCTTGCCGGCTACATCACCGGTGTTGGTGACGGTGACAGTAGCGGTGCCGACTTCACCGACCTTGAGGTCGATGCTGTCCAGCTTCTGCTCGAAGGTCGTATAGGACAGACCATAGCCGAAGGGATAGGAGATCTCGTCAGCATAGCTCCAGGCCTTGCCTGTGGAGGAGCCGGCTGCGGAATCTGCGCTGCCCTGGCCAAGGACTGCATCCTCGTATCTGGTCTCATAGTACTTGTAGCCGACATAGATGCCCTCGGTCTCGGCAAGATACCAGTCGCCGTAGTGCACATGATCGGTCATGTCTGTGGAGACCTGAGAATTGTTCTCATACATAAACAGGCCGTAGTTGACCATAGCCGGTGCGGAAAGGGAGCTGACCGCATAGGTATCCGGCAGATGACCAGAAGGAGATACGGTGCCGTCCAGGACATCCGCAACGCCCAGGAAGCCATAGTTGCCGGGCTCGCCTGCCCAGAGGATCGCATCGACATCCTCATCCTTCTTCAGCTCATCGATCTCCAGCGGATTGTCCGCATTGAGAACGACGATGACCTTTGTGGAATGAGCCTTTGCCAGCTCGATGACTGCCTTCTCATTCTCGGAAAGAGCCAGCGGACGCTCAAAGGAATCCTCCGGAGAGGAGCAGGTCATGCCAGGCTCATAATCCGCTGCCTCGGAGCTGTCTCGGGAGATCACCACGATCGCTGCCGATCCGTCGGCGGAAGAGGTCAGCTCATCCGAATACAGGGAGACAGGAGCCTCACCGACAAAATAGGTTGCTGCCGGCTCATAGGTCGCATCAAATGCAACTGCCAGCGCATGTCCGTACATAACGTTTCCAAACAGGTTGGACTGCATACGGAACTGATCCATGGAAGAATCTGCGTAGAAAGCCATCATGTCCTCATTAACAGAATAGCCTCTCTCGAGCAGAGCCTCCTCGATGCCGTATGCGGTCTGGCCCTCTGCCGCTACCGGAGAGGAACCCATCATGCCGCCCAGGATCGGGCTGGCGGAATTGAAGCCCCAGAGGGTCACCTTTTCAGAGGATTTGTCCAGCGGCAGCGCGCCGTTGTTCTTCAGAAGAACAGCACCCTCAGCGCCGATCTGCTCAGCAAGCTCCTGCTTTGCAGCCATCACCTCTTCCACAGAAGCAAACTCAGCCTCGAAATAATTCGAATCTGCCTCCGGGTCTCCTCCAGTCATCACATAGTTGCTTGTCCCAAGCCTTGTGTTGAGAAAGCTGGCACGGGATTCAGCCACGCCCGTTGCTGTCAGGGAAATGATCAGCAGTGATCCGGTGATCGTGGTCAGTCCGCGCCACAGTTTTTTTCCGGCCATCTTTTCTCCTCCTTTTCCATTTTCATGTCAAATGTCTGCCGAAATGCTGTATACTAAGAGTATACTACTAATTCTATAACACCAGCACGAACAGCATGCATATTGCACGAATGGTCAGCCGTTTCTCCGGCAGTCTGCGTTATGATGAGTATGGGGTAGAATATCCATACGGCAGAGCCGTATAGCGGCAATAATCCCAGAAGATACGGAACCCGAAAGAGGCCGGAACGGAAGCGGCTGGAATTGGAAATGCCACAACGGATGACAGCAGGCCGGAAGATGCCGGAACTCGATAAGGCAGCATGCAGCTTGCCGGCAGGCATGAAAGGATAAGAGTTATGTATCAGGCAGCGATCGTTGAAGATGAGAAAGATGTCCGAAACTATCTGAAGGACCATCTGGCGGAGAGTTTTTCCGCTTTGGGGATCGCCGTGGATTTCGACTTGTTTGGAAGCGGTGAAGATTTTCTGGACAATTTTGAGGACCGAATCCATTATGACATGATTTTCCTGGATATTGAGATGCCCGGAACGGACGGTCTGTCGGTATGCCGGCGCATCCGGCAGCTTCGCGAGGATGCCCTCGTCGTATTCATCTCCAACCGGGAGGAACTGGTCTTTCAGTCCTTCGAGGTGCAGCCCTTCCGCTTTATCCGGAAGAGCCACTTTGCCGACTTTTCCGATACCCTTGCCCGGGACATTGCAGACCGCTTAAGCCGCCGGGAAAAGAGGATCCTCCGGATCACGGAACAGCATCTGGGGACCATCTACTCCTTTCCTGTGGAAGACCTCCTGTATGTGGAGGCGCAGCTGCACAACTGCCGGTTCGTGCTTAAAGATGCTGATTATACCTTGCAGTACCGCTTCATGGATGTCGAAAAGCTGCTGGCCGACGAGCCGTTTATCCGCTGCCATCGTTCTTACCTCATCAACTGCAGCCATATCCTGCGGATCGGCCGGGATGCCGTGATCATGGATAACAAGGATGAGATCCCGGTCAGCCGCGGCCGCCGGGACGCTGTCCGCGAAGCCTTCACCGCCTGGTGCATAAAAGGATAAGCCTATGCTGACACTATTTGAATTATTCCGGGAGCTGATGGTTGAATGGGTCCTGTATGCCATCATCCTCGGCGGATCCCTTCACCGTCTTGCCAGCGACCGGCAGGAGCCCAGGATCGCCCGCTGGGAATACGCCATGCTTCACGGTTTTGGCGCTGCCCTGCTTCTTCCGGCCACCCTGGCGCTCCCTTTCCGGCCCCTGTTTGATACCCAGGGAAACGCGCTCTGGTTCTTTTTTGTCATGCTCATCTTCCTGTGCCTGGTCCTCTCCCGCATCTTCCTGCGTTTCTTTTATCGGGAGAGTGCCGGCTATCTGATGTTCTACATCCTGTTCCTGATCCTGACCAAGATCATCCTGTCTCTCCTCTATCAGCAGGAGCCGGTCATGGATCACCGGATCTACGCCGTTCTGGACATTGGCACTATCCTGCTGACCTGCGTCATGCTGGTCGTCATGACCTATCTGTTCCATCACTATGCCTTGAATCTGCAGATCCCGTTTCTTTTGTGGTCGTATCTTGGCGGCCTGCTTCTTCCCTTCAGCTTTCTGCTATTCTTCATCGCGTACTCGACAGGTCTGATTCCGCCCCTCTGGTACCTGCCGCTGATTGCCCTTATCATTCTCCTGAACCTGCCGGTCATCTACATAACCTTCAGCCGGATCATCCGGGCCTATGAAGACCGCGTCCGCCTGGAGCGGTCGATCGCCTATGTCAACGCCGAGCTGGCAGGCTATGAAGGCATGATCGACCTTGAAAAACGGATCCGCCATGAGCGGCACGAGTTGAAGAACAATTACTTCTACATCCGCATGCTGCTCTCCCAGGGACGGACCGAAGAGCTGAAAGAATATCTGGATACAGTCATCGGAGAGCAGATGGACGCCATCAGCCGGGTATCCACAGGAAACCCGCTGATCGACTACGTGCTCAACCAGAAGATCGCCGAAGCCCAGAAAGACGGGATCAAATTCATGACCAACATCCTGGTCCCCAAAAAGCTGCCCGTGGATGACACCCTCTTCTGCCGCATCCTGCTAAACCTCCTGAACAATGCCATCGAGGCCAGCCGGAAAGAAGAAGAAAAAGATATTCAGATCAGCCTGGACTGCCGCAATCACTACCTGGTCTGCCGCGTAGCCAACCGGGTCTCCGCCGATGTCCTGGCAGAAAACCCAGAGCTGCACACCACCAAGCCCGATGCCGCCGACCACGGCATGGGCATCCCGATCATCCGGAAAGCCGTCCGCGATGCCGGCGGCATCTATCAGACCTCCATGGAAAACGGATACTTCACCGCCGTCGTCATGCTGCCCATGGAAGAAGAGCCAAATGAAGACAAATGAAGACAGATAAAGCAAAAAGGGCTGCCGCGGCAGCCCTTTCACTTGTTTTATTAGTTGTTTTATTAGTTTATTAGTTTAATAATATAAGGCTTACTCTCGCCAACTATTAGCCTCTCTCCTCCTACTACTATTAGAATCTCTCTCCTACTACCAGACTATCTCTCCTACTAATCAGGTCGGTTGACTAAGAAGCAGGATCGGGCCGATCTTAGTCATTCTATTTTCGGTGCTTTCTCCTGGGAGTTTGACTAAATATGCTGGTCGGGCCAGTCTTAGTCTCTCTTTTTCGCCGCTTACTCCTGAAAGTGTGGCTAAGCATGCGAGTCAGGCCAGTCTTAGTCATCCACTTTAAGAATTCTTCATTCAAATATGTGGCTAAGATATGGCATCATGCCACCCTTAGGCACTTTTCTTCCGACGCTTATTCCTGAAAGTGTGGCTAAGCATGCAGGTCGAACCATTCTTAGCCATCCGCTTTAAGAATTCTTTATTCAAATAGGTAGCTAAGATACAACATCCTGCCAGTCTTAGGCACTCTTCTTCCGACGCTTATTCCTGAAAGTGTGGCTAAGCATGCGGGGTGATCCATTCTTAGTCTCTCATTTTTCGATGCGTACTCCTGAAAGTGTGGCTAAGCATGCGGGGTGAGCTATTCTTAGTCATCCGCTTTAAGAATTCTTTCTCTGAAGAGTTGACTAAGATATGGTTTCAGCCCGATCCAAGTCACGCCTTCTTATTTCTGACTAGGAGAATACCTTGATTTGGTTTGATTCCTGCTTTCTTTATCGCCACATTCTGGCTATAAACTCCGACTCTGCGCCTCTTCCCTGCTCTTTAGGCCTGGTCCTTAGGCCTACTCCTTAGCTCTGTTCCCTTGCCCTTCTTCTCAGCTCTGCTCCTTAGTCTTATTCCGTAGCCCTGTTTCTTACCTCCGCTTCTTAACCCTATTCCTTAGCCCTGCTTCTGCGCGTTCTCCAGCGCAGCGCGGATGAATTCCCGGAAGAGGGGATGGGCCTTGTCGGGTCTGGATTTGAATTCCGGGTGGAACTGCACGCCGACGTGGAAGCGGTTTTCCGGGACCTCGACGGCTTCGACCAGTGTGCCGTCCGGGGATGTGCCGGCGATGGCCAGTCCTGCTTTCACAAGGGCTTCGCGGTAGGCGTTGCTGTATTCAAAGCGGTGCCTGTGCCGCTCGGAGATCTGCTCTGCCCCATAGGCCTTCTCCATCATGGTTCCCGGATAGATTTTGCAGGGGTAGGCGCCCAGACGCATGGTACCGCCCTTGCTCTGCACCTTTGTCTGCTCTTCCATCAGGTCGATGACGCAGTATTCGCCATTTTCCGCGAATTCGCGGCTGTTTGCATCCGGGATCCCCAGGACGCTGCGGGCGTACTCGATGACGGAGACCTGCATGCCCAGGCAAATGCCAAAGTAGGGAATGTCATGTTCTCTTGCATAGCGGCAGGCCAGGATCATGCCCTCAATGCCGCGGACGCCAAAGCCGCCCGGGACCAGGATGCCGTCTGCTTTGCCCAGCTGCTCCTCCAGCGTGTCCTCCGAGAGCTGCTCGGAATCGATCCAGAGCACCTCCACATCGGCATCATTTTCATAGCCGCCGTGGTAGAGGGCTTCCCGTACGGACAGATAGGAGTCGTGCAGGCCAACGTATTTTCCGACGATGGCGATCCGAGTGCGGCGGCTTAAGTGATGGATCCTGTCCACCATGGCCTCCCAGTCGGACAAGCCGTCCATTTCTCCTTCAAGGCCAAGCTCACGGCAGACAACGGTATCCAGCCCATGGCTGTGCAGCATCAGCGGCGCCTCATACAGGCAGTCCATGGTATTGTTCTCGATGACGCAGTCCTTCTTGACGTTGCAGAACAGGGCGATCTTGTCCTTTATGCTCTGCTCCAGCGGCCGGTCCACCCTCGTCACGATGATGTCCGGATGGATGCCCAGGGCCTGCAGCTCCTTGACCGAATGCTGGGTCGGTTTGGATTTGAGCTCGTTGGAGCCGCTGAGGTACGGCACCAGTGTCACATGGATGAACAGGCAGTTTCCCGGCTCCTCCAGAGAGATCTGGCGGATCGCCTCGATGAAGGGCTGGCCTTCGATGTCACCGATGGTGCCGCCGATCTCGGTGATCAGGACATCTGCGCCCGTGCTTTCCGCACCTTTATATATGAAATTCTTGATCTCATCGGTCACATGGGGAATGACCTGGACCGTCTGCCCCAGGTATTCGCCCTTCCGCTCCCGGTTCAGCACGTTCCAGTAGACCTTGCCGCTGGTCAGATTGGAGTAGCGGGTCAGGTTCTCGTCGATAAACCGCTCGTAATGCCCAAGATCCAGATCGGTCTCCGCGCCGTCATCGGTCACAAATACCTCGCCGTGCTGAAAGGGGCTCATCGTTCCCGGATCCACATTCATGTAGGGATCCAGCTTCTGTGAAGCTACCTTCAATCCTCTCATCTTCAAAAGGCGCCCCAGTGACGCTGCCGTGATTCCTTTTCCAAGACCGGATACAACACCTCCGGTCACAAATACAAATTTTGCCATCTGCTCTGCCCCTCCTGCATCCATCAAATACCGGCTCCTGGATCCCCCTGACTACCGGCACAGGCCGTCTGTCATCCTCCGTGCGGGATCCGATCCGTCTGTCATTATGAAAAAAAGGACAAGCTGCCGGTCTGCCCGCGGCAGTCCGACGTCCTTGTCCTTTACAGGTCTACGATACTCTGATGAAAAACCACTGTCAATCGCGGTACCATACCTTTTTCGTATGCCATTTATCCGGTTATGCTATCTTTTTCCTGCCCCTTCCAGATGTGCTCATCCTGCACTCACCCAAGGCAAGATTAGTGCATCCGCTCCTAAAAAGTTTGTATTCTGCTGCCTCTCTCCTTCCTATATCCGCCTGCAAGCCCTGCATGCTCCCCCTTTGGTGTGCGCCCCTCTTCCGCGTTTGCAATTGACAAAGGGGAACCCTCTGGAGTAAAATTTCTGTTGGTAAAGACAAAGGCGTCTTTTGTGACACGCAAAAGACCTCTTTGTCTTTTTTTGTTCAGCAAACCTGATGCAAAAGCATCTTTTTTCAGCCTGGCTGCACAGGCATACGGAATATGGCAGATAGACATGTACACAGCCACATGGCTGCCACTGGCTGCATGAGCATATGGAATATGGCAGATAGACATGTGCACAGCCACATGGCTGCCACTGACTGCATGGGCATACGGAATACGGAGGCGTTACTATGTGCGGAATCGTTGGTTTTACAGGAGAACAGAACGCGGCACCCGTCCTGCTGGACGGCCTGAAGAAGCTGGAGTACAGGGGCTATGATTCGGCGGGCATCGCCTGCATGTACAACGGGGAGATCTCGGTCATCAAGGCCTCCGGGCGGATTGCCAATCTTTGTGAGCGGACCGATGACGGCCGCTCTGTTCAGGGACAGGCCGGGATCGGCCACACTCGCTGGGCGACCCATGGTGCGCCGACGGAGGAGAATGCCCACCCGCACCTGAGCAATGACGGAAGGTTTGCCGTGGTCCACAACGGCATCATCGAAAATTATCTGACGCTCCGTGAGGAGCTCATCCGCGATGGCTACCATTTTGACAGTGAGACTGACACCGAGGTCATCGTTCATCTGATCGAGATGTATTACCGGGGCGATATGCGGGAGGCTCTGGCCAAAACGACCAACCGGCTGTCCGGCTCCTACGCCCTGGGTGTGATCTGCACGGAGGAGCCCGGCCGGCTCTATGCCGTGCGGGAGGCCAGCCCTCTGATCCTGGGCATCGGTATTGGGGAGAATTTCTTTGCCTCGGATGTGACGGCCCTGGTCAGCCATACCCGAAATGTGATCTACCTGGATGACGGTGAGTTTGCCGAGCTGACGCCTGACTCTGTCCAGATCTTTGATATCACAGGCCGGACCATCGATAAAAAGATCACCCGCATCTCCTGGAATGTCCAGGCAGCAGAAAAGGGCGGCTTCGAGCATTTCATGCTCAAGGAGATCATGGAGCAGCCCGGCGCTGTCAAAGCGACCATTGCCCCCAGGGTGCGTGATGGCCGCATCGTCTTTGACGAGCTGACCATCGATCGCGAGATCCTCTCCGGCATCCGGAAGATCGTCATCACCGCCTGCGGCTCGGCCTACTATGCCGGCTGTGCCGGACGCTATGCCCTGGAGCGGCTCTGCCGCATCCCCGTGGAAACGGAGCTGGCCAGCGAGCTGCGCTACAGCGATCCCCTGATCGATGCGCACACCCTGCTGATCGTCATCTCCCAGTCCGGCGAGACGGCAGATACGATAGCTGCGATGAAGGAATGCAAGGCCCGGGGCGCCCGCACCCTGGCAATCGTCAATGTGGTCGGCAGTTCCGTTGCCAAGCTGGCGGATGATACCGTCTACACCTGGGCGGGTCCGGAGATCGCCGTCGCCACCACCAAGGGCTACACCACCCAGGTCACGGCCCTTTACATGCTGGCCCTGTACTTTGCCGACCAGCTCGGTCTGGCAGGCGATGCCTATGCCGAGCTTCTGAAAGCCCTGCAGCAGCTGCCCCGCCGGATCCAGCAGGCAATCGATATGAATGCCTCCATCCCTGCCCTGGCAAAAAAATACCACAAGAGCAAAGCGCTGTTCTTCATTGGAAGAAACACGGACTACGCCGTCGCCCTGGAGGGCGCGCTGAAGATGAAGGAGATCTCCTATCTGCATTCGGAAGCCTATGCCGCCGGTGAGCTCAAGCACGGCACGATCGCCCTGATCGAGGATCATCAGCCGGTGATCGCCCTGTGCTGCAACCCGCATATCATGGAGAAGACCCTCAGCAACATCGTAGAGGTCAAGGCCCGCGGCGCTGAGGTCCTGGCGCTGACCTTCCGGAACAACCACAAGATCCTGGCCGAGGCCGACGATCTCCTGTTCATCCCGGATATGGATCCGCTGTTCTCGGCGGTCATCGAGATCGTCCCGCTGCAGCTTTTAGCCTACTATGTGGCAAAGGAAAACGGATGCGATATCGACAAGCCAAAGAACCTGGCTAAATCGGTTACGGTTGAGTAGGATAGAAGCCGCAGCCGCCGCGCGTTTTGTCCCGTAAACAGCAGGATGCAGTCCTTGCACGAAAAAAGCAGAGCGAAAGCTGTTTTAGCGGATACGGCGGATAAGGTGGATATGGCTGTTCCTGCCTCCTGTTTCATGGATGAAAAAGAACGAAAACCCTCGTCAGCAGATGAGGCTGAAACAACTCACTCGGGGTGTCTCCCGCCTCTATAGGCGGTGGGAATATCAAGTATGACTCAGTAGCGGGTGACAATCCCCGACTGAGTTGTA
>OCTX012288105.1_pt1 | contig 47439 bp, 36 predicted proteins | sample 1539691 | NCBI WGS metagenome assembly OCTX01 (sample SAMN02144231, study PRJEB22623) | gut metagenome | biome: sheep rumen | host: Ovis aries | place: New Zealand
ACCCGAACGGGTACAGCAAGTACAAATTGCAGAAAAGACTATAATCAAACGGCAAATCACAGTCGATATGTTTCGTAATGACTGGTTAGAGGAGACCGTTTGTTTACTAACTCATAAGGGGTAAAAGGCCTGAAATAGGGCATGCTTTGTTGTTTGGCTCATGACAGCCGGGTGACGGTCAGTTCCTTGTTTCTCTCTGAGGAAACTTATCAAAACCAAGGGTTGTGGCTCCTATTTTACTATTTGGGGAAACGAGAAAATGATTTTACTACTCGTTTCTAATCCGGTTATGAGATAAAAATACGCTTGGACTAATAATCATCTCGAGAAAATCGGGCTCATGTAGAGTAGTCATTAGGAGGGAAATCCATGCAGGAAAACACAAAAGTAAAACTGATTCCTGCCCACAAGAAGGAACCTCATCTTATTAAAGCGGGTATCTATGTGCGGGTCAGTACTGCACGAGCCCCACAGCTTAGAAGCCTTAGTTCTCAGGTTTCTATAATAGGCGTTTCAACAGTTTTTTACAACACAGAGAACACGTTTTGGAGCAGTTTTTTACAATACTGCCGAATCAACATTTTCTCCAACTAAACCGGTTCGATTGTCAAGGACAAATTTCAGACAAATCAGGACGTGATTCAGACAAGCCGGGATTACATTCAGACAGGCCGGGACTGCAGCAGACAAATCGGGACATTGCATAGACAGGGCAGAACTTGCTGCTTTTTCGCTCTTTACAGGATCGTGCCGTGCAGCTGGTCGGACAGGTAAAAATGGAACAGCGCTCTGCCGTCTTCAAGGTCCAGCCCGCAGATCTCCCGGATCTTTGCCAGCCGTTTATTCAGTGTGTTCCGGTGTACAAAAAGGGTTTCCGAAGTCCGCGTGGATGAACAGGCACAGGTGATGTACGTCCGCAGGGTCCTGCAGTATTCGGTTCCGTTTTCCCGGTCCCAGTCCAGGAGCCGGCGATACTGCGACTGGGTGAATGCCCGCCGCTCATTGGCGGTCAGGATCTCACCAAGGACCGGGAAGAGCACGTCCTCAAAGTGGAGCAGTCTTCCTTCTCCGCGCTGTGGGATCGGCAGCGCGTCCATCTGCAGACAGGCTTCATAGTAGGCACCCAGATGGATCAGGTGCGGAAAGGGGCTGCTGAGCAGCACCCGGAGCTGGTACTGATCTGCATAGTGGCTAAGGATCCGTTCATCCTTTTCCCCGACATGATCCATGTCATAGTTTAGCAGGAGCAGCACGCCCCTGTTGACCTGCAGGACACGGGCATCCGGAAATGACTGCTGCAGGGCCAGACAGAGGTAATCGATATTGTCGATCTGCCGCGCGCTGGATTCCGGTGTAAGCAGCGCACACTGGAACAGGGGCTTTGGCGTCCATGCGGCCAGAAGAAGACGGTCACCCAGGATCGTGGCAGAAGATAGCGAGCCGTCCAACAGATCCGTCAGGATGCTCTGCTCAGCCTGCCTGCCCATCTCCCGGGCGTGGGGACTCCATTCCAGCTGCAGGGACAGGATCCGGCAGAGAAGATCAGTGGTGCGAAGGTCGTCCTGCGTAAAGGGCTCTTTGCCCTGGAAGACACCAATATACGCTCCGGTTCTGCCAAAGACCTCGATCTTCTGCAGGATCAGGGGGATCTCCTTGCCGACACTGCGGTCCAGGATCAGCGCAGAGCTGCTGTTCAGCACTTCCCGGGTAATGCCTTCCCGCTCAAAAAGGGCTACCGCCTCGGCCGTGCAGTATCCTGTCTCGGCAGCTGTTTTCCAGATCGGGTCATCAATCTCCCTGCCCAGATCCTCCATGTATATAACCTTGTAAAAATTTGAAGTCAGAATGATCGGGCAGCCCATCAGCCGGGCAGCGGTCAAAACCACTTCCGCGAGGCTTGCTTTTTTCAGCAGCAGCTCCGTCAGGAGCTGCGCTCTCCTTTCATATTCCCCGTGTGCGGTATTTTCCTGCTTCCCCTGCAGCAACGTATTTGCTCCGTCAGTATCGGGTGGAAGAGTGTTCTTCTGCATCTCCATTTATGCCTCCATGGCAGTGTGCAAAATGCACATAATAGCAGCGGTGATAGGCGACAACCCTACATCGACATACTTTTCACAATCTGATATTCTTTATTATAGAACAATAATCCGGATCCAGGCAACCGGGAAGTCAGATTCTGCCGGAGAGTGTCATTTCGCACATATATGAAATGAGATGATCCAGCAGCTTTTGCTTTCAGGTGGCGGATCCGCAGGGCTTCCGGGATCGTGCAGGGAGGGCGCAGGCGGCGCACAGCACAGGTTCCGGCAGTCAGGTTATGTGTTTTGATCAGAAAGGAGAGATTTTATGGCAGCAAAATACCCGCATTTGTTTTCCTATGGAAAGATCGGCAAATTGGGCCTGAAAAACAGGATCGTCATGAGTCCGATGGGCACGTTTTCCGAGAATCATGACGGTTCTGTTTCTCTGAATCAGTTGGAATACTTCCGTGCCAGAGCTCGCGGCGGTGTCGGAATGGTCATCACCGAGGTCCAGTATGTCACCAACAAGACCGATCCCTGGATCAACTATATTACAACGGCAGATACCGATGAGCAGATGAAGGGCTGGTCGACTCTGGTTGAGGCGATTCACGCCGAGGGAGCCAAATGCTGTATCCAGCTTGGCTGCGGCCTGGGACGGAATGCCTTCCCGTTCTCCGATGACCAGATGGTCTGCGCCTCCGAGGTGCCGTCCTTCTATTTCCCGGACAGACTTTGCCGTGCATTTACCATCGATGAGATCCATGACATCGTCGGCTGCTTTACCAGAGCGGCAGCCCGCGCAAAGCTGGTCGGAGCCGATGCGGTCGAGATCCACGCCCATGCCGGCTACATTCTTGACCAGTTCATCACCCCGATCTGGAACAAACGTACCGATGAGTATGGCGGAAGCTTTGAGAACCGCATGCGGATCGTGAAGGAGATCTATGAGGGCATCCGTTCTCAGGTTGGCCCGGATATGCCCATCCTGATGCGTGTGGCAGCTACCCATGATTTCGAGGGCGGCCGTACGCTCGAGGAATCCATCGAGGTCGTCAACTACATGCGTGATCTGGGCGTCGATGCCTTTGATATTGATGTCGGTGCTTATGAGGACAAGCAGTGGGTCTGCCCGTCCATCTACCAGGGCGACTCCTCCATGGCCGATTATGCCCAGAAGATCAAAGAGGCCTGCGGTGTCATCGTTCTGAATTCCGGCACTCATACCCCGGCATCCGCTGAGAAAGCACTTGCAGATGGAAAGATCGACTTCGCTATGTTCGGACGTCCGCTGATCGCCGATCCCGATATGCCCAACAAGCTGCTTGACGGCGAGGAAGATGATATCCGTCCGTGCCTGTTCTGCAACCAGGTCTGTGTCGGACGTCTCTATGAGAATCGTGCCATCAGCTGTGCCATCAATCCGCAGGCTGTCCACGAGCTGGAGTATCCGCTGAAGAAGACCGCAAAGCCGCGGAAGATCGCCATCGTCGGCGGCGGCCCGGGCGGCCTGGAGGCAGCCCGCGTAGCAGCGGCACAGGGCCATGATGTTACCCTGTACGAGAAGGGAGAGGCCCTTGGCGGTCAGCTGATCGCAGCTTCCAAGCCTTCCTTTAAGAAACATCTGGCAGAATTTGTAGAATATGAGAAGACCCAGATCGCAAAGAACGGCGTAAAGGTCGTCCTGGGCAAAGAGATCACCCCGGATTCTCCTGAACTGGCTGAGGCTGACCGCATCATTCTGGCTCTGGGAGCCGTCCCGGCCATCCCGCCGATTCCTGGCATCGATGGTGAGAACGTGATCGAGGTCTGCCAGGCTCACCTGCATCCGGAAGCAATCAAGGGTAACAAGATCGTCGTGGCCGGCGGCGGTGTCAGCGGCTGTGAGTGTGCCCTCGAGCTGGCAATGGAAGGCAAGGATGTAACCATCGTCGAGATGCTTCCGGAGCTCTGCCCGACAGCCCTTCTGGACAACCGCAATCCGCTTCTGTTCCGCCTGCGTGACAACCATGTCTGCCAGCTGACCTCCACAAAGATCAAAGCCTTTGAGGGAGACGGCGTTCTGGTAGAGACCGCAGAGGGAGAGAAGAAGATCCCGGCAGATACCATGATCGTATCCTTTGGCATGAAGCCCAATAGCGGCATCGTGGAAGCCATCTGCGAGAAGTATCCGACCACCCAGGTTGTCGGTGACTGCACCGGCGTAGCTCAGGTCGGCGAGGCAGTGCGCGGCGGATTCTTCGCCGCATGGAGCATCCACTGACCACAGGCTGATCAAAATCCGGGGAAACAAAATGCTTTCTGACCGGAATTGGCTTTAGGTAACTTTGGGTAACTGCAGTTCAAAATGAGCCGCTTATCCCAGGGAAGGAAGACGCAGCCGGACCCGGAGGGCATGGAGATCTGGAGCAAACAATAAAAAACGAAGGGTTTAAAAGGGGGGGTGCCCTGCGACGTGTGCAATTACTTCGCATGGCGCCCCCTTAAACTTGTCTGGACCGCAAAATTCGGCTATGATAAAAAAGATCGCCGGATGACGGCACCTGAAAAAGGAGCGTCTGCCGCCGGCGAATTCTGATGAAACCTTTGGGAGGATAAAATGAACCGAAATCCTGACCTTATCTGTATGGGCACAGCACTTGTGGATTCGATCATCCGTGGCTTTGATCCGGAGCCGGTATCTGCCTCCGGCTACCGTGCCGAATCCGGCACGCTGAGCGTCGGGGGAGAGGCGGTCAACGGCGCGATGGCAGCGGCAAAGCTGGGAACAAGGACGGCGATCCTCTGCTCCCTAGGCGAGGATGCGGCGGGAGATATGGTCACTGCCGCCCTGGAAAAGAGCGGGGTGGACACAGGGCTGATCCTTCGCTCACCGGAGCATCCGACGCCTGTCACCACCATGTTTGTCAATCCGGACGGCACCCGCCGGTCCATTACAAACCAGGCGCACCGTTACAACTTCCATCCGGAGAGGGAAAAGGAGCGGTATGCCTGTGCGAAGGCGCTGATCCTGGGATCCCTGTTTCGGGCGCCATTCGACGATCCGGAGATCATCAGGTCCGTGCTGTCGGCCGCGAAGGCTGCCGGGCAGATCGTGTTTGCCGACACAAAGCTGCCAAATTTCCGGGTCCTGGGCCTGAAGGATCTGGCCGCATCCCTGCCGATGATCGATTACATCACGCCAAACGAGGATGAGGCCAGGTATTATTCCGGGAAGAATACGCCGGAGGATATGGCGGATGTCTTCCTTGGATACGGGATAAAAAACGTGATCATCAAGCTGGGCGCAGAAGGCTGCTATTTCAAAAACGCAGAGACCGTGCTGCGCCTTCCGCCCATGAATATAATCGCCGTCGACGCCACCGGCGCAGGCGACAACTTCCTGGCAGGCTTCGCCTCAGAGATCCTGCGGGGCAGCACACCGGAGGCAGCGCTCCGGTTTGCCAACGCCTGCGGCGCGATCTGCACCACAGCCGTCGGAGCCGGAACAGGCCTGAAGAGCCGGGAGCAGGTGCTGCAGTTTTTGGAGACACAAAAAGTCTGAGAAGGGAAGGACCGTGACATCTGGTTACGGATGAAACCGGAGAAGGAAAGAAAAGAATAGAAAAGAATAGAATAGAAAAGAATAGAATAGAAAAGAATAGAATAGAAAAGAATAGAATAGGCTGATCCTCACCAAAACCGTGGGAATCAGCCTTATTTTTATGTCTCTTCAGATAAAGCCCATGACCACGGAGGCATTACGCGAACGCTTTTAAGGCCTGCGGACCTGTAGATTGTTCGGATGAATGCCTCCTTGATCGCGGTGTATCCGCATATTCTGTCCTGCTTCTCGACAATTCCTGTGCACTCGCCGGAACTGGCGTTATTTCTCAAACGGGAAGGTGAAGGGCAGATGATAGAAGTCGCGGACCTCGATGAAGTCTTTCTGTACGCCTGCACCCATCGGCACGCCTTTATCCTTCCGCTCCAGCCAGACATCCCACTCCTTTTCGCCGGCTGTATAGATCCGGGTCTCGCCGGGTGCCTTTTTTGAAGCCCGCAGCGCACGGAGGATGTCGCCGGTGGTCTTCCGGAAGGTGTCGCCGCCCAGGAAGAAGTCGGGATTTATGACGATGAAGAAGTGTCCCAGGTGGTAGGGCCTCTTTTCACCGTTCTCATCCTTATTTGTCAGATCCTTCATGAAGAGGCCGTTTGCAAGAGCCGCCGACAGGATCTCGACCACGGCAGCATAGCCGTAGCCCTTATAGCCGGCCAGGTCCTCGCCGATGCCGCCAAGGGGCGCCAGGGCAGCGGTGCCCTCGGTCAGAGCCTTTAGGATATAGGCGCTGTCGGTCAGGGCGGAACCGTCATTTGCGATTACGGTGCCGGCCGGTGTTGGTCTGCCTTCTCTGGCATAGTATTCGATCCGGCCGCGCTGTACGATGGAGGTGGCGCAGTCCAGGACAAAGGGGAAGTCCTCATCCGTGGGGAAGGCAAAGGTTAGGGGATTGGTGCCCATCATGTTTTCCACACCAAAGGTCGGAGCGATGGAAGCCCGGGCGTTGGTGCCTGTGATTCCAAGAAGTCCTTCCTTAGAGGCCATCATCGCCCAGTAGCCTGCAATACCGTAGTGAGAAGAATTGCGGATGGCGCCGGCAGAGAGACCATAGAGCTTCGCCTTCTCGATCAGGCTCTCCATCATCTTATAGCTGGCCACCATGCCCATGCCGTCATGTGCGTCAGCCACGATCGTCGTCGGGGTTTCCTTGATGACTTCATAATTGGTGACCGGGTTCAGGATCCCTGCATTGATCCGGTCGATATAGATGGGTTTGAACCGGTTTGTGCCGTGGCTCTCAATGCCCCGGCGGTCACTCTCCATCAGCACATCCGCGCAGATCTTCGCATCCTCCTCCGGAAGGCCGGCCGCCTTAAAGGCAGCAGTCATAAAATCACCGATCAGGTCCCACGATACATACGGTCTCGTTTCCATAGAGACAGCACCTCCTTATAATAACCTCTGGCTTCGAACCGCCAGGCATGAGCAAAAGCTGTGTTTATAGAACCATCATAGCAAATCGGCGTCTTATTTAAAAGAATTCTCAGAAAAAATCCGTGATTTCCGTTTGTTTTCATATATTTAATGCTATGATAGGTTTATCTTGAAAGGAGGCAGGCTATGTCGGTTGCAGCAGGATTTATGGTGCCTCATCCCCCTATGATCATTCCGGATGTCGGGAGAGGTGACGAGGAACAGATACGCGATACGATCCGGGCATATGAAAGGGTGGCGGATGAGATCGCTGCGCTTCGGCCGGATACGATCATTTTCGCAAGCCCCCATGCGGTGATGTATTCCGACTATTTTCATATTTCCCCCGGCGCCGGGGCGGAAGGATCCTTCCGCAGATTCCGGGCTCCGCAGGTCCGGTTTCGCGAAGCGTATGACACGGAACTGGTCCAAAGGATCTGCCATCTGGCAGATGTGGCTGCTTTCCCTGCAGGCGTGCTCGGGGAGAAAGACAGCAGTCTGGATCACGGGACGATGGTGCCCTTATGGTTCATACGGAAAAAGTACCAGGGCGGCAGGATCGTGCGGCTTGGCCTGTCCGGACTGCCGCTTACGGAACACTATAAGCTGGGGCAGATCATCCGCCAGGCTATCGATGAACTGGGCAGAAATGCGGTGTTTGTCGCCAGCGGCGACCTCTCCCACAAGCTGCAGTCCTATGGTCCCTATGGGTTTGCGCCGGAAGGTCCGGAATACGACCGGCGCATTATGGACGTCTGCAGCCGGGGAGCCTTTGGAGAACTGTTTGATTTTGACGAGACCTTCTGTGATAAAGCTGCGGAATGCGGCCATCGGTCCTTTGTCATCATGGCAGGGACCTTTGACGGCTTAAATGTACGGGCAGAGCAGCTCTCCCACCAGGACGTGACTGGTGTAGGATATGGCATATGCACGTTTTATCCCGGGGATAAAAATGAGGAACGGTTTTTCCTGCGGTCCTATCTGGAGGAAAAACATAAGGATGTGGAGCGCGGAAGAGCTTTGGCAGATGCCTATGTGCGTCTCGCGTATGCGACGGTAGAGGCGTATGTCCGGAACAGAAAAATGCCTTCTCTCCCGAAGGATCTGCCGCAGGAAATGCTGAACCGGCAGGCCGGTGTCTTTGTGTCGATCCATGCATTCGACAGGCTTCGCGGCTGTATCGGGACGATCGGGCCGGCGACAGACAATATCGCACATGAGATCATGCAGAATGCTGTCAGTGCCGCATCGAGAGACCCCAGATTTTCACCAATTACGGAGGAGGAGCTTCCGTACCTGGAGATCAGTGTGGATGTACTTGGCGAACCGGAACCGATAAGCTCCATAGCAGAGCTGGATGTGAAGCGGTACGGCGTGATCGTAACCAGCGGAAGGAAGCGCGGACTTCTTCTGCCTGACCTGGACGGAGTTGATACGCCGGAGCAGCAGGTCGGGATCGCTGCCCGCAAGGGAGGGATCCGCGATGATGAAAAGAAGAGCCTGCAGAGGTTTGAAGTGATCCGTCACCATTGAGGAGAGGAAAATGGCTGTTTGTGAGATATGCTTCCGGCATTGCAGGATAAATGAAGGAGAGACCGGATTTTGCGGAGCCAGGACCTGCAGGGATGGAAGGGTGGTCAGCGCCGGCTATGGACGCATCACGGCACTCGCCCTGGATCCGATCGAGAAAAAGCCGCTTCGCCGTTTCTGTCCCGGATCTATGATCCTTTCTGTCGGGAGCTATGGCTGTAATTTGCGCTGTCCCTTTTGTCAGAACCATGAGATAACCTGGTCAGAGAACGCGCATCGCCTGTCGGATAGAGCAGAGTACCTGGCACCGGAGACGCTTGCAGAGATGGCAGAACAGTGCCGCGGAAGAGGAAATATCGGCCTGGCATTCACGTATAACGAACCCCTTATCGGATATGAATATGTACGGGATACGGCGAAGCTGGTGCACGAGCAAGGCATGAAAAATGTCCTGGTGACAAACGGGACGGCCAGCCTTCCGGTCCTGGAGGAGCTGGTCCCGTATATAGACGCCATGAATATCGATCTGAAAGGTTTTTCCGACCGCTATTACAAAGAGGTGCTCCGGGGAGACCGGCAGATGGTCATGGATTTTATCACGGAAGCGGTAAGACACTGCCATGTTGAGCTTACGACGCTGATCGTTCCGGGAGAAAACGATACCCTGGAAGAGATGCGGGAGCTTGTCAGCTGGATCGCGTCATTGGATGCAAATGGGAAAAAGGGGACAGAGATCCCTCTTCACATTTCCAGATTCTTTCCCCGTTTCCATATGACAGACCGGGAGGCCACAAATGTTTCTCTGGTTTATCATCTGGCAGATATCGCCAGGGAGAGGCTTGCCTATGTTTATACCGGAAACTGCTGAGCAGCGGTATCTTTGCGGACCGGTGTTGATTTTGGCCGCAGGGATTTTGACCGTAACTGCCAAAATCTGACCACAGAGGGCTGTCTTCTGCTATACTTATAGGCAGAGGAAAGATGTGCATGACCTTACAGGAGGCTTTATGAAAACAAAAGAACTTCTGGAAAATGATAAAAAACGGCTTATGGACCGGCTTTCGCAGGCCGGGACGACGGATCGGGCTGCCGATGTGTGCGGAGAGGAGATCGGAAGACTTCTCCTGCGTTTTCATGAGGAAAACAACGATGAAAACATGGCAAGGACGGCGGCTGTGTCTCTGCAGACCCTGAGGGCTGCAGCACCGCTGATCGATTCTGTGGGAGATATCCGGCTGTTTGAACGTGTGGATGAGGAAGATCGTGCCCGGAAGGGGAACGGTTGGGCAATTCCTTTTATGGCGGGACTGTGCCTCCTGGTGATCGCGGTGGTCCTGATCTTCTTTGCGGGCGAGGCGCTCCGATGGGCAGCAGCCGGATGTCTGGCAGCAGGCGGAGTCCTTCTCTTTCTGGGCGGTATCTCCTTTGGGAGGAGAAAACCCAGGGCCTTGCGGAAGGAGCAGCATATGGAGGCATATCCGGATCCCGGGAAGATATACCGGAGCCTTTCCGCGGTCATGACGGTTATTGACCGGAACCTGGACGAGGCTCATGAGCTGTCCCGAAGGGAGGAGGACACTCTGAGTGCTGCCGCTGCAGGAAGGACCGGTGTGACGGATGAGGAGCTCCAGCTTTTTTCCGGGATTCTCGAGTCGGCCTACAGCCGGAAGGAGGAGGCGGACGCAAAGGCTCTCATCTCGGATGTCCGCTTTTATCTGCATAAAAAGGAGATCGAGATCATCGATTTTGACCAGGAGCATGAGCGCTGGTTCTATCGGATGCCTTCCAAGCGGACGGGGACTCTTCGGCCGGCCCTGGTGAGAAATGGTTCTGTCCTGGTCAAGGGAATGGCAGCCGGAGGAATCTGAGAGGATAAGGAGCTAAAAGCGATATGGAACGTTTTTTTGGATTTGATCTGGGAGACGCAGAAAGCGCGGTCTCTGTGTACAATAAGGCAGAGGGAGGGGTTCCTCAGATCCTGAAGATCCGGGATTCCCAGAGCTTTATCACGGCCTACGCGCGGCTGGCCAGCCAGGAGATCCTGATCGGAGAGAGCGCGTGTTATGCTCCGGATGCCATAGAACGGCAGATCCGGTTCAAGAGTCGTTTTCTGCGGGATGAGGCGGTAGACAGAGATATCCGGCTGTTCGCCTCCGGCGTGCTGGGCGAGCTTTATGTAAATGGCGACCTTGTGCAGAACGAGGACTGCTGCTTTTATATCGGATGTCCGGCCGGGTGGAACAAGGAGGCCAGAGAGCGCTATCGCAGGATCTTTGAGCGGATCGGCTATCCTCCGGCAAAGATCGTGTCGGAATCCCGGGCTGCGTTGGTCTCGGCCTGCCAGTCCAAGCACCTGCAGGTCGGGTATGATATTCTTTCCCATCCTGTGCTGGTCATAGATATCGGCTCATCCACAACAGACTTTGCTTACGTCAGCGGCGGCAGGGAGGTGGAACTCCGTACGGCCGGAGAGGTCGTGCTGGGCGGAGGCATCATGGACGAGCTCCTTCTGGAGGAGAACCTGAAGGCTTCACCCGATGAAAAGGCGCTCCGGGAAGTGTTTCGGGAGAGCGAGGCATGGCGGAGCTATTGCGAGTTTGCCTGCCGCAGGCTGAAGGAAAAATACTTTGCGGATGAAGCTTACTGGAAGGAAAATGAGTGTGTCCAGACGGTACAGATCTTTTATGATACCCCGATCCGGCTCACGCTCCGCATCGATGCAGAGCTCGCGGACCGGATCCTGAACCGTGGCGCAAAGCAGCTGGAAGGCAAATCCTTTGCCGAGGTATTCAGGAAGAGCCTGATCGAGACAAAAAAGGCGATCGGCAAGGATCTTCCTGAGCTTCTCTTCCTGACCGGCGGCGTATCCCGTTTGCCGAGGATCGCCGACTGGTGCAGAGAGGTCTATCCGGATGCTGTCCTGATCACAGAGCTCCAGCCGGAGTACTCTGTGGCAAAGGGACTCGCCTGGTGTGGGAATATCGATGAGGAGATGCGCGCCTTTACCAGGGAGCTGGACAATCTGAAGGAATCCTCCACCATAGAGCGGATCGTCTCAGAGCATATCAATGATCTGTACAAGAGGGCAGTGGAATCTCTGACCGGGCCTATCCTGGAAAAGGTCGGCCTGCCGGTCATTGAAAGGTGGAGAAGCGGAGAGATCCGGAAACTCTGCGATATCGATGAGGTGCTGGAAAAGGAGATCGAAGCTTTCCTGCGCACAGATGAGGCAAGAGAGCTGCTCCTAAAGCCGGTGGCGGCATGGATGAAGCCGGTGGCCTATGCGCTGGAGGAATATACGGTCCCGATCTGTGTGAATCATAATGTACCATACAAGGCCCTGAGCCTGAATTCCTACCTGGCCCTTTCCGAGATCGATATCCGGGTAGATACCAAAAATGTCTTCGCCCTGGAGGAGATCACCTGGATGATCGACACGATCATCTCCATCCTGATCGGTCTCCTGTGCGGAGGCAGCGGCATCGCCCTGATCGCCAACGGCCTGCCGGGAGTTATGGCAGGAGCTGTCATTTCCCTGATGGTCCTGCTGCTTGGCATGGACCGGATGCAGGAGGCACTCCTGAAGGCAGATATCCCGAATCTGGTGCGCAAGGCATTTCCCAGGAAGTATTTTGAGAACCGCCTGGAACGGATCACCTCGGATGTGGAAGCCGCATTCCTTCGGAACCTGGAGCAGGAAAAGAACGAGGAGATCTCGGAGCGGATGGTGAAGGATATCTCCGCCCAGATCGAGGAATGCCTGACAAAGATGGCAAAGGTCGTGGAGATCCCGCTGGGATAAGGATGTAAAAAAGACCCCGGAAGACATTACGCGAACGGCTTCGGCCTTGCGGCCTGCAGATTGTTCGCCTGTTGGTTTCGGCGGATAATGGATATAAAAGACCCCGGAAGACATTACGCGAACGGCTTCGGCCTTACGGCCTGCAGATTGTTCGCTTAAATGTCTTTCGGGGTCTTTTCTGCATGCTATGCAACCTTATCTAGATGAAAGCATTCCTTTGCTTACGGTCTGCCGCCCATCTGACCGCCGGGGCCGCCAAAGCCGCCCTGGCCGCCCATCTGGCCTCTGGGACCGCCGAAGCCGCCGCCAGGCATCTGGCTCTGGCCGTCTGTGCTTCCTTCACTTATCTGGCCGGAGTCTCCGGGCATCTGTCCGCTGGGCATCCGTCCGCCGCCCATCATTCCGCCGCCCATCATCATGGAGTTGGAGATGGAGGTGATCTGCTCGCCGTTGACGATGACCGTGCCGCCGTTCAGCTCTGCGGCATAATCATAGTCGAATGCGAACTGGGCGTTGATGGTCAGTGTACCGCCGTTGATGTAGAGGCTGCCGTTGGAATCGATGGCGTCTGTATCGCCGGAGCCCATATCGATGGTGATGTCGCCGCCATTGATCTCGATATATACGTCACAGGCCGTACTCTTGGACGCGGCATTGATGCCGTCGTCGGATGCGGTGATCTGGATTGTTCCGTCGTTAATAACAACGCTGGTCGCTTCCATGCCCTCGGCTGCTGAGATGTCAAAGGTGCCGCCGTTGACGGTGAGAACCGTAGTGGCCTGGATTCCGTCATCTGCCGCATTGATCTGGAAGGTGCCGCCGTCGATCCAGATGTAGCCGACGGTATCGTCTTCGTCGTCCTCTGCATGCAGAGCATCCTTGCCCGACTCGATGGTAAAGGAGCCGTCAGCGATTCGGATCGAGTCATGTGCTTCAAGGGCATCCTCAGCGGAGGTGATGGTGTAGGTGCCTCCGGTGACCTTCAGATCATCCTTGCCGGTGATGCCGTTGCCCTGGGCGGAGCTGATGGTCAGAGAACCGGTGCCGTTCAGGGTCAGATCCTGCTTGGAAAAGATGACCGCGTCTGTGTTGGTATCACCGTCTGTTGTGAAGGTGCCGGTGACGGAAAGTGTATTTTCTCCGTTCAGGGTAACAAAGACCTTGTCTGCGCTCTTTACATAGATGGCCGGGAAATCGGTGTTTGTGATAGAAACGCCGTCCAGGACCAGCTGGATCTTGGCGGTATCCGCGGCATTGACGATGATGGTGGACTCGGATGCCGTTCCGCTGATCACGTAGACGCCTTCCTCGGTGAGCTCGATGTCCTGGCCGTCAGAGACGGTGAGAGATACCGCGTTGGTGGTGTCAGCTGTCTGGGCGAGATCCCGGTCCGTAAACTGCTCGGTGTCTGCTGCCGTTGCTGCTGTTGCTGTCTCTGAGGTGCTGCCGGAGGAGGCTGTCGTTGCCTCCTGCTCTTCGGCTGCAGCTGCGTTATCTGCTGTGCTTTCCGCTGCGGAAGTCTCATCGGTGGTCCCGGTCTCCGCGGCTGCACCGCTTACGCTGCCTGCTGTGGTAACGGTTACTTTTGTATTCTCTGCGGCTGATGCGGTGCTCCCACATCCGATGGTGCCGGCTGCCAGTATCATGCAAAGACCAAGTGCTGCCAGATTTTTTCTTTTCATGGGAATCTCCTTTTCATATGGAAAATTGTTTATTTCTGTATTTCTGTGATCCGCCGGTCTTCCTTTGCTGTCTGTAGATCCGCTGCAGCTCATGTCCGGCTGATGAAAAGGAGTTTAGCAGTGCTTCCTTAAGCGAACTTAAAGATAATAAATAAATTTCGCGGCTTCTTTCCGAGGTAAGAACTACGGAAAAAAGCCGCGGAAAACAGGCGAACAGGAAGCGACAGCCTCAATCTGTGCGAGCTGTAATCTTCAGTTATCCGCCGTATCTGTCATAGTGGAAGCCGCCCCAGTAGACATGGTCGGCGACCTCCGCCATCGGCGGCAGTTCCACACCCTCGAGGATCCATTTCTTAAATTCTTCGAATCCGGTGCGGTCCACGATGTAGCCGATATGCTCTTTGTGTTCGACGGCATTTGGATCGATGTATTCCTCGATATAGGCGTAGGTGTTTTCTACGATCTTCAGGATGCTTTCCTCATCGCACCATTTGATGAAATCCTCGGCCAGACGGGGGTTCTTTTTTCCGGTACGGCCCAGGATCACGAGGCGGAAGTAATGCTCCTTGCTTCTGGTCCATGCCCGCGTCGGGCAGTAGGCGACGCAGACACCGCAGCCGATGCATTTGTCCTTGTCGCGGACGACCTTGCCGTTGACCAGCTTCAGCGCTCCGACGGAACGGCGCTTGCAGTATTTGATGCAGGCCTCGCAGGCAACGCAGCGATCCTTGTCATACTGCGGCTCTGTCATGCCGATGATGCCGAAATCAGCCAGGCGGACCTTCGCGCAGTCGTTGGAGCACCCGGTGAAGGCGATCTTTACGTGGCGGTCATTTGGAAAGATCTGCGCCTCCATCTTCTGGGCGAATTCCGTGGTGTCATAGCAGGCGAAGGGGCACAGCCGGGAGCCGGGACATGCGATGACGTTCCGGGTTCCGGAGGACGGATAGCCCTTTCCTTTTTCGGTCTGATTGATATGCAGCGCATCGATGATGGACTGGACCTCCGCGTTGACCTTGTCCATATCCTCCAGCCGTATGCCGGGGATCTCCACGCCCTGGCGGTTGGTCAGGTTGATCACGCCCTGTCCGTATTTTTCAGCGATCTCCACGATCTTATCCAGGGACTTGGAGTCGATCACGCCGCCCGGGATGCGGATCCGGGAGGCTGTCTCTCCGCGCACCTTAGAGTAGCGGAATGCATTTTTCTTCAGTTTTCCGACATTTACATCCAGTTTACCCATCTTTACCTCCCTCCTAATCCACGAAATCTCTGGCTTCGGCGTAATTGAACACCGGTCCGTCCAGACAGATATAGCGGTCGTTCACGCGGCAGTGTCCGCATTTGCCCAGACCGCAGCACATCCTGCGCTCATGGGATACCGTGATGTTTTCATCCCGGAAGCCCTTTTTCTTCAGCTCCAGGATCGTGAATTTCATCATCGGCGGCGGTCCGACGACGACGGCTTTTGCCGTTGACGGATCCTGGAGCGGGAGATCTGCGATATATTTTGTGACCAGACCGATCTTACCGCTGTAGCCCTCCGGGGCGCCATCAACGGTCAGGATGAGGTTCAGCTTTTTCTCCCATTCCTTCAGATCCTCACGGAAAAGCATATCATCGGGGGAGCGGAAGCCGGCGATCACGTATTTTCTGTCGGCGTCCGGCATGTCCGCCAGCGCGCTGATCACGCCGCGCACAGGGGAGACACCCGTGCCGCCTGCCACGACGACCGTCTCCTCGCCTTCGTAGAGGGAAATATCGAAGCCGTTGCCGTAGGGACCGCGCAGGAGAAGCGTCTGGCCCTCATACCGTTCAAACACTTCATTTGTCACACGCCCGACGCGGCGGATCGTCAGGTCGACCAGGCCGTCCGCGATGCCGCTGACAGAGATCGGCGCTTCGCCGTATTTCGGGATCGATACCTCAAAGAACTGGCCGGGGCGTACCTCCCCGTCATAGGTCATCCGGAAGGTATATTCCTTTTTTGTATGACGGATCACTTCCCGTATCTCTGAGGGGAAGGGCAGATAAGGATTCTGAGCTGTCATGACAGGTCCTCCTTTCTGGAAGCGGCAGCGACCTTGTTGATGATATTGCTGAAGGAAATGTATTCCGGACAGATATCATCGCAGCGGCCGCAGCCTACGCACATCTGATATCCGAAGCGTTTCTTAAAATCAGAGATCTTATGAAGAACCTTGAACCGCATGCGCTCTCCGTTTTTCCTGCGGTAGGAGCCTCCTCCGGCCACATCGGTATAGCCGTCCACCATGCAGGAGGCGCCGACTCTTCTTCGCTCGCCGACCCGGCCGTTGTCCGAGTAGAAAACATCCTGCATCGTGTAGCAGGTGCAGGTCGGACATACGAAATTGCATCTGCCGCAGGCGATGCAGCGGGCGGTGTATTCCTCCCACAGATCATCATGGATCACGCTTTTCGGGATCTCGTCCGGAATCTCCACATGCACCTCGTTTTCGGTCACATACTGCGGGACCACTTCCCGGGGCGTGCCGAAGGCTTCAAAAACCGGCAGGAAGGCTGCATCCTTTACATCTGTCCAGATACAGCCATCCTTCTCATCCACGGAAAAGACATATCCGTCCTCACAGCGGTTGGTTCCCATATCCACACAGAAGCAGTTCTCATAGGAATGCGCACATCCGATGAGAACATATTTCACCAGATCCCGCCGTCTGCGGTAGAAGGGATCTTCCGCCTTTCCGTTTCCCAGGTAGATCTGGTCCATACGACGGAGCGCATGCAGATCACAGCTTCGTCCAAATACCAGGACCGGTGTGGGATCCAGATCGGCTTCCTTTACCGCATCCTCTGTAAAAAACAGCAGGGTCTCGGACAGCGGCGTCAGAAACTCTTTGGATGCATAATCTGACTTGGCGGACAGTTCGATCTCGCCGGCAGAGTGCACCTGGTCGTACAGGATCACATCCACGTCCGTAAAACGTCCGGCTCCCTTTTTCCGCACGGGAGCATAGATCCGGCAGCTTTTCAGGAGAGTTTTGACCGCCTCTTCAAAGCCCTCCTTCGTCATCACATAACCCATACTTTGCCTCCTCCTTAGCTTGACAATCAGTATGCTTTTTATTATACTCCGCCTGACGGATCGCGCCGTTGCCACGGCAACAGATCGATCCGGATTCTTATTGCCAGGCGATGATAAGGAGGATGAGCAAAGTGACAGATAAAGCAGTTTTTTCTGACATTCGGCCGGAGGCCTACCCGCTCTTTCAGGGAATCCGCAGGGAGGAGCAGGAAAAGATGTTTGCCTGTCTGCAGGTGGTCCGAAGAAATTATCCAAAGGGTTCCTTTGTGATCCTGGATGAGGATGATGTGCCCCATGTCTGCATGATCCTGCAGGGATCCGTGTACATGCTGAAGGAGGATGTGGCCGGCATGCAGACGCTCCTGATAACCATGTACCGGGGAGAGCTTTTTGGGGAGACCTATGCCCTCAGCAAACAGGTCGCCCATGTTTCCTTTCAGGCAGCCGAGGATTTGGAGATCCTGCTGCTCCCGCTGGAGAAAGCCCTGTATACATGCGAGCGCACCTGCCCGTTCCACCAGACGCTTGTGCGGAACTGCTTCCGGATGATCACCGACAAAAACCGGCGGCTGATCGAAAAGCTTGAGATCCTGTCCAGGGATACCCTGCGGGGAAAAATCCTCTGCTTCCTGCAGCAGCAGGCTGCCAGTCAGGGAACAGATGCGGTACGGATCGCTCTTAGCCGCACCGGGATGGCCGCGTATCTGAACAGCAACCGGTCGGCCCTCTCCAGGGAATTGTCCCGGATGCAGAAGGAAGGGATCCTGCGCATAGAAGGAGAGATCTTCCATATTTGCAGGGACTGACGATCCTCCTGCCCGACAGAGAGCAGCATATGACATGTATTAAAAAACAGCCGTACGGCTGTTTTTTTGTTTCCTTCGCCTTGACTTAGCCGTACGGCTCGTTTTATAATGGACAAAGGAAAAACAAGCCGAACGGCTAAATATACAAAAGAAATGGAGCAGCACATGAGAATTGCAGATGCGGCAGCCTTCGGGGCAGAGATCCGGAGACAGAGAAAGAAGCTTCATTACACGCAGGCATATATCTCGGAGGTCACCGGCTTCAGCGTCAGCTTTCTTTCCGATCTGGAGAGGGGAAAGCCCACGGCGGAGCTGGGGAAAGCCCTCTACCTCGCAAATCTGCTGGGACTGGATATTGAGGTGAATCCCAGGTAGATGGGGCAAAGGAGGGATTGGATTTGAGAGAATTGAAGATTATCATCGAGCGGCAGGGCCTCAAGGTGCCGGTTGGAACGGTGGACGGGGATTCCGCGGACGAGGCGGTATTTGCCTATGCGCCAGAATACCTGAACGATCCCGGGAGTGTTCCGATCTCCATCAGTCTTCCTCTTCGGGAGGAGCCATTTTCCGCCAGACAGACCAGGACATTCTTTGAAGGCCTGCTTCCGGAGGGGTTTACCCGCCGGTCCGTGGCCCAGTGGATCCACGCCGATGACGAGGATTACCTGGCGATCCTGGCGGCCCTTGGCGGTGAGTGCCTGGGGGCGCTGCAGGTGGTGGATGAGGACCTGGGGGCGGTACCGGACGAGTACGAGCCGCTGACGATGGAGCATGTACAGCTGCTGGCCAGAGAGGGGGCTACCCGTTCTGCCGAGCTGGTGACAAAAGCCCATCTGTCCCTGACCGGAGCGTCGGGAAAGGCCGGACTGTACTATGACGAGGAGAATGACCGCTGGTACCTGCCAAAGGGGACGGCCCCAAGCACCCACATCGTAAAGCAGAGTCACATCCGGCTGGACGGGATCGTGACCAATGAGCAGCTGGCCCAGACGACCGCAAGGCTGGCCGGGCTGCCGACGCCTGACAGCTTTATCATCAATCTGGGGACAGCAAAGGACGATGAGATCCTGCTGGCGACCAGGCGGTTTGACCGGGTCTTTGACGAGAAGGGAAGGACCATCGGTACGCTGCCCGCGCCGCTCCGGCTCCATCAGGAGGACTTTGCCCAGGCCCTTGGCATACCGGCTCTCGACAAATACGAAAAGAGCAGGACACCCGGAGGCGGGTACCTGCGGCGGATGTTTGAGGTGCTCCGCCTGTATTCGGCCAACCCCATCGAGGACCAGCTGCTGCTCTGGGACGCCATCATTTTCGATTATCTGATCGGAAACACCGACAGCCACATCAAGAATTTCTCCCTGCTGTATTCGGGAGACTTAAAGCGCCGCCGGCTCGCACCGATCTATGACATCGTCAGCACCTGCATCTATGAAGGCAGCACCCGGGACCTGGCCTTTTCCATCGGCGGAAAGAACAGCCTGGATGAGATCGGCAGGGCAGACTTTGGCGAGGAGGCTGCCTTCTGCGGTCTGACCGCAAAAACAGCGCTGGACCGGTTCGACCGGATGGCCGGACGTTTTGAGGAAGCCCTGGCCGAGGCGCAGCGGCAGCTGTCGGACAAGGGATTTGTCCAGGCCGCCAGAATGCGGGAGACCATTCTCGAAAAGGGCGGGATCGCTTCTCTCCACTGACAGGAAAGGAATTCGGACCGTTTATCATATAAAAAAGGAATAGGACAGACGTATGAAAAATCTTCGCATCACCTTTAATTCACCTGTTGTTCTCAGCTTTGTTGGAATCTGCTTTATCGCGACCCTTGCGGGGGTCCTGACCGGGGGCGTCAGCACCCAGCTGCTGTTTCTTACCTGGCATTCGTCCCTTCGGTCCCCGCTTACCTATCTTCGGTTCTTCACCCATGTATTTGGGCATGCCGGATGGGATCATTTCATGGGCAATGCCATCTATCTGCTGCTTCTCGGGCCGATGCTTGAGGAGAAGTATGGATCGGAGAAGATCATAAAGGTCATCGCCATCACGGCGCTGGCGACGGGCCTGATCAACTACATCTGCTTCCCGCAGGTCGGCCTGTGCGGGGCCAGCGGCATCGTCTTTGCCTTCATTATCCTGACCTCCTTTACCGGGTTCCGCGGGGGTGAGATCCCGCTGACCTTCATCCTGATCGCCGTTATCTTTATCGGGCAGCAGGTGCTGGAGGGGATCGCCATACAGGACAACATTTCCAACATGGCCCATATCGTGGGCGGCGTGATCGGCTCTGTGATCGGATATAAATGGAACCGCAAGGGGAAAATCCGGCCGGTGGGATAAGCAGCCGGCAGTTTTGGGAAGAACACAACTCATTCGGGGTATCCCCGCCTCTATAGGCGGCAAGAACGCCGAGGCGTTCTTAAACATTGCTGACGAGAGATGCCATACGTAAGCATAAAAAGCTGCAGGGTGCCGCCCCATAGTAAGGGAGAATACGGCGAAATTCGTGTCATCTGCATGCGGACCTGCGGCAAACCGGAACACGGATATCTACATTTTGTGCAGAGAAAAAAAGGAGAAACGAGTATGCTGGATGTATCACATGTGACAAAGCGGTATGGGAAGCTGACGGCCTGCAATGATCTGAGCTTTCACCTGGATCCAGGCGATGTGGCGATCCTTCTGGGGCCGAACGGCGCGGGCAAGAGCACGATCATGAAATCGATCATCGGCTTCCTGAAATATGACGGCGAGATCACCGTCGGCGGTTTTCCAAACAAGACCAGCGAGGCCAGGCGGATCATGGGCTATATCCCCGAGATGCCGGCCCTTTACCCAAACCTGACGGTCTCCGAGCATATGGAGTTCCTGGCCAGGGCCTATCGCATGGAGAATTACAAAGAGAGGGCAGAAGCGCTGCTGGAGCGGTTCGAGCTGGCCGATAAGCGGAAGAAGTTTGGCGATGAGCTGTCCAAGGGCATGCAGCAGAAGCTGAACCTGTGCCTTGGCCTGCTGCCGGATCCGCAGTTTCTCCTGCTGGATGAACCGATGATCGGCCTGGATCCTCATGCTATCAAGGAGCTCAAGACCATGATCGATGAGATGCGGGAGGCCGGAAAGACCCTGCTCATCAGTACCCACATCATCGACAGCGTGGATATGCTCTGGGACCGCACACTGATCATGCAGAACGGCCTGCTGAAGAGAAATATCACCCGCGAGGAGCTCGATGAGAGCGGCAGCACGCTGGAGGAGCTGTTCTTTGGCGTGACGGAGGGGCTGGATGCCGAGGCCATGACCGGCGCGGCTTCTGAAGCGGAAGAAACGTCTGCAGATACCGAAGACAAGGGAAAGAAGGGCTTCTGGAGGTTTGGCAGAAGATGAGACTGTACGGTTATTATGCATTTCATTCGCTGATCAACCAGATCCGGAAGATGCTAAGGACCTGGGTCCTGATCTTCATCCTGTGCTGCGGCCTTCTGGGCGGGCTGATCGGCTACGGCGCCGCCATGCTGGCTGAGTCTGCGGAGGATACGATCTCGGAGGAGCAGATCGAAGAAGAGATGGCGGAGATGATGGAGACAGCGGATGCAGAGGGAGGCGGAGAGGACATCCTGCCCGGCGAAGCAGAGATGGATCTCCTGCCCATCCCGGGGCTGGCGATCTTTGAGCTGGCTGCAGGAGCGGTGATTCTGGCCCTCTTTGTGTGGGCGGCGTTTATGGCTGACCAGAACGGGTCGAAGATCTTCCTGCCGGCGGATGTCACATTGCTGTTTCCGTCGCCCATGAAGCCGCAGGCGGTGCTGATGTTCCGCCTGTGCATGCAGATGGGCATGATGATCTTTTTCACCATATATATGTTTATCGAGGTCCCGAGCCTGGTCATGACCCTGGGGCTGACGCCGGGAGGCGCCATCTCGATCATCGTCGCCTGGGGCTTCCTGCTGATCTTTGACCGACTGATCCAGCTGAGCCTGTACGTGGTCGGGTCTGTAAACGGGAGAGTGCGGGAGCTGACGCGCCCGGTCCTCCTGGGTCTCCTTGCGCTTATCGCGGCTGCCTTTTTGCTCTTTGTGCGGACAAACGACCTGAGCATCCCGGAGGCTGCTGCGGCCTTCTTCAATGCGCGGCAGACCCGCTGGATCCCGATCTGGGGCTGGCTGAAGGGCCTGTGCATGTATGCCATCGAGGGCAACCTGCTGATGACGCTGGTGATGGGCGCGCTTCTTGCCGGATCGGCGGCCTTCCTGATCTGGTTTATCTGGCAGATCAAGGCAGACTTCTATGAGGATGCCATGGCAAAATCCGAGGAGACGGCCCGGCTGATGCGCGAGATGCAGGAGCGGGGAACTCTCACCGCCCGGGGAATGAGAAAGAAGGATCGGAGCGATACCCTCATCCGGGACGGCATGCACAGAGGCTCCGGGGCAAATGTCTTTTTCTTCAAGACGCTGTACAACCGTTTCCGCTTTGCCAGGTTCCGGTTTGTGACAAAGACGATGCTTCTGTACCTGGCTGCCGGAGCAGGCGGGGCCTGGTTTTTGCGCATGTTGACGGGAGAGGGCGGTACGTCCACCTTTACAGTCACGGCGCTGATCATGGGCGGCATCGTGTTTTTCCGGTCGCTGGGCAATCCTCTGGATGAGGATGTCCGGATGGCCTATTTCCGGATGATCCCCGAGCCTGCCATTACCAAGCTGTTCTGGTCGGTGGCCGGCGGGAGCGCAAATACGGCGCTCGATCTGCTGCCCGGACTTGTGGCGGCAGCCGTAGTGCTTGCGGCTCCTCCGACCTCCGTCATCGGCTGGCTTCTTATGCTGGTCTCGCTGGATCTGTATTCCACGACCACAGGAACCTTTATCGACATCTCCGTGCCTGTGGAGGCCGGTGCGACGGTCAAGCAGATGACCCGGGTCATGTTCGTCTATTTCGGCTTGCTGCCGGCAGCGGTGATCATTGCCATCGGGTACTACAGGGACAGCCTGTTTTTCTGTTTGGTTCTGGCAGCGGTCGTCCACCTGCTTCTCGGCCTGGTCTTCCTGGCGTTCGCGGCAAATGCGCTGGAGCCTGCCGACCGTATGGCCCATCCCATACCGGTCCTTACGGCGGAGGAGAAGGCAGGAGCCCGCAGGGATTACAGCTGGTGCATGTTCTGCGTCTTTGTGTTGCTGGCTGTCGGCACAGCGCTGCAGTTTCTGTGCCTTCGCGGGGTCGGAAAGTTCTGGCCGGAGCTTCTGGAGACCGAATGGGGCATCTGGGTGTTCGGCTTTGCGCCCCTTCACCTGATCGCCTTTCCGGCATGCCTCCTGCTGATGCGCCGCACGCCGCAAAGAGCCATTGCCGGAGGCGGCATGAAAAAGAGGGAGATCCTGCTGACCCTGCCGCCGGCGCTGTTTCTGATGTATGGCGGAAACTTTGTCGGGACCTATCTGGATCTGGCATTGCGAAGGCTGACCGGCATCGGCACCGGATCGGTCAACGCGGTCGCGGGACTTGCCATGCAGGATTCCATGTTCTGGAAGATCCTGGTCATGGTGATCCTGGCTCCGCTGATGGAGGAGCTGGTCTTTCGGAAGGCGCTGATCGGCCGGCTGCATGTCTATGGACAGCGAACGGCGGTCCTCCTTAGTGCGGCTGCCTTTGGCCTGTTCCATGGCAATGTGCCGCAGATCGTGTACGCCTTCCTGCTCGGCCTGGTCCTTGGCTATGTGTATGTCCGGACCGGCAAAATACAGCTGACGATCCTTCTGCATATGATCATCAATTTCCTGGGCAGTATCGTGGCGCCGGCCCTGCTGGAGCTGGTCGACATGGATGCCGTCACCGCCATGGAAGCCTCCGATCTTACCAGCCTTTCCAGACTGGCCGAGATCGGCCTGCTGCCGCTGCTTCTCTGGTTCATATTCATCTTCCTGATGAGCGCGGCAGGCGCGATCCTGCTGATCCTGTACTGGAAGCGGATCGATTTCGCTCCGGAGAGGTATGAGCTTACCGGCAAGGATGCCTGGAAGGCGGCCTGCCTCAATCCGGGGACGCTTGTTTTTCTGGCAGCGGTGACTGCACTGACCGTATTTAACTTTGTTTCGGTTGTATAACAAAGAGAAAGGAAGGGCTTTGCCATGGAGGAAAAGAAGATCCGGCAGCTGATCGATGCCGCCCGGGCAGGCCGGGAGATGGCCTACGCCCCCTATTCCGGCTTTGCCGTGGGGGCAGCGGTCCTAGGCTGCGACGGAAAGGTCTATACCGGCTGCAACATTGAAAATGCATCCTACGGGCTGACTGTCTGCGCAGAGCGGACCGCCATGTTCAAAATGGTGTCCGAAGGATGCACGAAATTTGCCGCGCTCTGTGTGATCGCAGGCGAAACACCGGCGGACAGTACACCCTGCGGGTCCTGCCGCCAGGTCATGAGTGAGTTCGCAGAGGATGTGCGGACCGTGCCGGTCATCCTGGCCGGACGAAACGGGGAATATGAGGTCCATACGGTCCTCGAGCTCTATCCTGCGCCCTTCATGAAATTTGAGCTAGAGCAGTAAGCGAGGAAGGATGAGAGGCGCATCGGGCGCATCAAAGAGGGCGGGAAATTCGCAGATTAAATAGAGTATATGCCCTGGGAGATATACGGCACACGCCCCGGAAGACATTTAAGCGAACAATCTGCAGGCCTGCAAGGCCGAAGCCGTTCGCGTAATGTCCTCCGGGGCGTGTTCTTTACGCTATCCGCAGAAAATATGGAAGCAAACATTCTGCAGGTCCAGACAGGATCGAAGCCGTTTGCGTAATGTCTTCCGGGGCATGTGTTGTTTGAGGTGTATTCAGACAGGTATAACTGTCAGGATAGAATTACTTGTCCTTTCCGATGATCTTTGGCATGCACAGAAGGAGGATGCCGGCGGTGACCAAGGCAGCCAGAAAGATGTTGGCGTTGGGGACAAAGGAGAAGGTGCCGTCGGAGTTCTGGATCTGCTCGGCATTTGCCAGGACAGTCTTGCCGATCCACGGGCCGACGATGCCGGGTACGAAAACCTGGGAAAAGATCCTGGCGCCCTGCATCATGCCTGCCTTGCCCTCGGGGGTAAGGTCCCGGATCCTGGCGCCAAAGATGGCCATGCCGGAGAGGTAGCCGCTCATCATAAACAGGGAACCCATAAAGACCGGGATGGTGGTGCGGACCAGATACAGGATCAGGAAGCCCAGCATCAGCCAGGTCAGGGACATGAGGACCGACCGGCGGAAGCCGTGCCTGTCATAGAACCGCCCCCAGAGGGCGGTGACGACCGCGGCCAGGATGATGGCCGGAGCCATGATCAGGACGTAGTTTGCCATCCCCAGGGACACCTCATAGTAGATGATCAGGTAGGGCATATAGATCTGGATCGCGATATTGAAGATGATAAAGCCGCCAAGGCACAGGTAAAGGGCAGGGTTGGCCTTCATGGTGGAGGGGCGGAAGCTGTAGATCACGCTCTCCGGATAGCTGACTGCGGAAGCCGTGGTCTTGTCATCGTTTACCAGGAACAGACCGGACACGCCGACGATCAGGACGACGATGCCGATGATCAGGAAGATGGCGGTCCAGCTCTCCTGCTTGTCCAGATCGAAGGACATGAACCCGCCAAAGACTACCAGGATGGCGATCAGAGGCATCATGGAGTTGACGCCCTCTGCCATTCCCCGGTTCGTATCGTCGGTATTGTCTGTGAGCCAGGCGTTGTAGGCGGCGTCATTTGCCGTGGAGCCAAAGAAGGTCATGACGCAGTCCAGGATGATGGTCAGGGAAATGCCGATCTGCATGGCCGAAGCAGCCATGGGAAACAGAGCGCCCAGAAAATCGGTCCGTAGGAAAGCGAAGCCGATGATCGAGATGCCCCAGATAATATAGCCAAAGCACATCAGGGGGCGGCGCTTGCCAAGCCGGTCAGACAAAGCACCCATCAGGATCGTGGTCAGGGTGGCCATGGCCGCGCTGGCAGCCACCATCAGGGAGATGTCGGCCGCACTGGCCCGGAACATCTTATAGATGAAAACGTTCAGATACATGTTCTCCACGACCCAGGCCACCTGTCCGATCAGGCTGAACAGGATCAGGGCGATCCACATTTTTCGCGAAAGCTTTGTGCGCATGGTGCACCTCCATATGCCGCAGTGTTTTGCTGTCCACTAAAGTATATCACATATGATCCTGCGCGGCGGGGAAAGAATGCGGCAGAAAGCCGGTAGGAAAAAAGATGGCAGCTGTGGTAAACTAAAATTGCTGCAAAAAGTGTAAGAAAGGTCAGGTCACTGCGAAAGGGGGCGAAGGAGGCATGATCCTAAATACCGGGCAGAGGACCGATATCCCTGCCTTTTATTCCGAGTGGTTCGCAAACCGCCTCCGGGAGGGCTTTGTCTGTGTGAGAAATCCCTATGATCCAAAGCAGGTGAGCCGGTACCGTCTGGATCCTTCTGTGGTGGATGTGATCGGATTCTGTTCCAAAAATCCTGCCCCCATGTTTCCCTATATGGAGCTTCTGCGGGAGTATGGACAGTACTGGTATGTGACGATCACGCCCTACGGTAAGGAGATCGAGCCTGGGGTGCCGGACAAAGAAAAGGTGATGGAGGATTTCTGCCGTCTCTCAGAGATGGTCGGGTTTGATTCCATCGGCTGGCGTTATGATCCGATTTTTCTAAACGACACCTATACGGTGGAATACCACTGTGAAGCCTTTGCCAAAATGGCAGAACGGCTGAAGGGCCATACCGGGACCGTGGTGATCAGCTTTATCGATCTCTACCAAAAGGTGCAGCGCAATTTCCCGGAGGCCAGGACGGTAAGCCTGGCAGACCGGCTTCTTTTGGGGGAGAGTATGGCCAAGGCGGCAAAACGCTGCGGGATGGTCCTTCGTCCCTGCGCGGAGGGCGACCTGCTGGCGCCCTTTGGCGCGGACTGCAGCGGCTGCATGACGGTGCCTATGTACGAGAAAGCCATCGGGGCCCGCCTGAAGGTGCCAAAAAAGAAGGCTGCCCGCGCAGAGTGTGCCTGTTATCTGTCCGGGGACATCGGCGCCTACGATACCTGCCGGCATTTCTGCCGGTACTGTTATGCCAACAGCAATGCGGAAGCTGTCAGGCGGAACAGCCGTCTGCACGATCCGTCATCCCCCTTTCTGGTCGGCAATTACGAGGAGGGCGATGTGATCAGCGACGCCGTCCAGAACTCCTGGATCGAAAAGCAGCTGAGCCTCTCCGATTGGATGGGAGATCTGCAGCCACAGTAGCCTGGCAGGCCTGGATATGATACAATAAACAAAACCCGACGAAGCGAGATATCAGAAGGGAGGATTTGCGAAATTGGACATCAAGGACATCAAAGATTTCAAGGATGCAGATTTCAATAAGGCCCCTGGCGGCGGAGGCGGCAGGAAGGGACCCTCCGGAGCAGGGGACATGCTGAAGCGTATCGGCAGGGCAGCAGCTGCTGTTGTCATCGGCTTTTTGATCCTGTCGACGGTGATGGGCGGTTTTTACAATGTCTCTGAGCAGGAGAATGCCGTGGTGACCATGTTTGGAAAGGTCATCCAGACCAATTCGGCAGGTCTGTACTTTAAGATTCCATACATCCAGCAGGTGACGAAGGTCGATATGACGACCCACGGCATCGGCATCGGTTATGACGTGACCGGAGACGGGCAGAACATCACGGTGGAGGATGAGGGGGTCATGATCACCTCAGACTTCAACTTTGTCAATATTGATTTTTACCTGGAGTATGCGGTCTCTGACCCGGTCCAGTATCTGTACAACTCCAGCCAGCCGGAGGTCATTCTGAAGAATGCGGCGATCGCCTGCATCCGGTCTACCGTCAGCGACTATATGGTGGACGATGTTATTACGACGGGGAAGGCCGCGATCCAGTCAGAGGTCAAGGACAGGCTGACTAAGGAGATGGAGGCGCAGCCCATCGGCCTTCGCATCGTGAACATCCAGATCCAGGATGCCGAGCCGCCGACCCAGGAGATCGTGCAGGCCTTCAAGTCCGTGGAGACGGCCAAGCAGGGCAAGGAGACGGCGCTGAATAACGCGAACAAGTACCGCAACGAGCAGATCCCGGCAGCTGAGGCCGAGGCCGACAAGATCATCCAGGCCGCCGAGGCCGCAAAGGAGACCCGTATCGCCGAGGCGGAAGGCCAGGTGGAGCGGTTCAACCAGATGTTTGAGCAGTACAGCCGCTATCCGCTGATCACCAAGCAGAGACTGTACTATGAGGCGATCGAGGATATCCTTCCCGGGACGAAGGTCATCATCACCGACGGAGATACCCAGGAGATCCTGCCGATCGAGAGCTTTGTGACAACAGAACCCGGAGGAACGGGAGCCGGAACGGTACCGGCGGAAACTGCAGGAGAGGGGGCCGGATACTGATGAAAAAACGAATTCCGATCATTATTCTGATCCTTATCCTGCTTGCAGGCCTGTCCTGTACCTATTCCATCAATGAGAAGGAGTATGCGGCTGTCCGTCAGTTTGGCCGGATCATCGCGGTAAAGTCTGAGCCCGGTCTTCAGTTCAAGGTGCCCTTTATCCAGAACGTACAGAAGATCAGCGCTGCCACAAAGATCTATGATATTCCGGCATCGGATGTCATCACCAAGGACAAGAAGACGATGATCGCCGACAACTATGTGCTGTGGTATGTCAGCGATCCCACGGCCTATATCAAGACCCTGAACGCTGTGGATAACCGCGCCATCGAGCGTATCGAGGCGGCAGTCTACAATGCGACAAAGAACGTGATCTCCTCCATGACCCAGGATGAGATTATCGCGGCCAGGGGTGAGAACCTCACCTCCATGATCACCGAGCGGTCCAACAGCGGCATGGCTTCCTATGGAATCACCATCCTGCAGTCCCAGATCAAGACCCTGGACCTGCCTGATGACAACAAGGAAGCTGTCTACGAGCGGATGATCTCGGAGCGGCAGAACATCGCCGCATCCTACACCGCCGAGGGAAGTGCAGAGGCGCAGAAGATCCGCAACTCCACCGACAAGGAGACGGCTGTCATGAAGGCGGAGGCCAGCCGGCAGGCGGCCGTGCTGGAGGCAGAGGGCGAATCCAGGTACATGGAGATCCTCCAGGATGCCTACAACACAGAGGAAAAGGCAGAGTTTTACAACTTCATCCGCAGTCTGGACGCATTCAAGGCATCCATGAACGGTGAGAACAAGACCATCATCCTGGACAAGGATTCGGAGATCGCAAAGATCATTTACGGGCTTGGTCTGGAAGATTAAAGAAAAAACGGACAAGTCCGGAATGGACAAGACAGGAACGAACCAGACAAGATAAAGGTCAAAATTAAAGACAAGAAATTAAACAAGTAATAAGACAAGCAAAAAGGGCTGCTACACGAAACCTGAATGTGCAGAATAGATTCCTGCGGGATACGCTCCCGCTGCACATGATCGGTTTCGTGCAGCAGCCCTTTTGATTCCGGAAAGAATCAGGACGCGGCGGCCATCTCCTTTGCGGCAGCCGCTCTTTCCTTCTGGATCCGCGCGGCTTCCATCAGGTTTTCGTAGGCCTGATCTCCGAAGCACTGTCTGGCGTACTGGCACCACTGCACGCAGGTGAGGGTGTCGTTGTAGATCGTAAAGCCGCAGTGCTCGCAGACGGCTTGTGTGTCTACCGAAAAGATCTCGATCTCATGACCGCACTGAGGACAGATCTTGTCCATGATGGTGATCTGTGGTTTGCCCTGGCATTCTTTCATAATCATATGTTTTACCTCCCGGTCCTTTATAGACCAGCTTCCTTATCTCCGGAAGCATCTGTGGTTTTCTTATCGTTTACAGCCTGATTATAGGGCAGAAAACCAGACTGTTCCGTTGTTATAACCACAAAAGGACTATGTAGGGAAGTTTTTTTGTCAGGCAGCGATCTGCCGCCCGCTTTTTCGAATCAATACTTTCCGTATTTCTCCAGTGCCTCGAGCACGGCGTCCATGTTCTCCTCCGGGCAGTCCTCCAGGGAGTAGCCGGTGGTGAAGAGGTAGCCGCCGCCGGGAGCCATGATATCGAGCGTTTCCTTTACCTGCTCGTCGATCTCCTTCGGCGTGCCGTAGCGGACGGTATAAACCGGGAAGCCGCCCATCAGGCAGGCGATATCACCAAGCTCCTTCTTGGCCAGCTTCAGGTCGACCTTCTCGAAATGGTAGATAACCTTGTGAGGCGGGACGTCCTTCAGATATTTCAGACGGGTGGTGTAGGAGCCCTCGGTATATACGACCGGTGTGATGCCGTTGTCGATCAGGGCCAGGATCCACTGCTGCAGATACGGCCAGTAGAGCTCAGCGTAATCCTTGTCGCTGATGAAGTTGTCGAATCCCTTATGCAGCATGACCCAGGCGTACTTCGATCCGGTTGCTTTGCAGAAGCCAAGACTCTGGGCAATGTGCTTCTTCACGAAGAGCTCCAGGGCGCGCTTGACGTTGTCCCGCTCCTCCAGGAGGTCGGGCATCATGCCGAATGTGCCGCGCAGGGTATCGCCCAGCATATCGAATGCCGTGGCAGAGCCGCCGCCGGAGATGTCATAGAAGCCAAGGGCTCTCAGTTTTCCGGTGTACTCGCCAATGATAGACATCATCCGCGTATTCTCCTCGGCCGCAGCGATCAGCCGCTTGTAGATCGGGATCATATTCGGGGAGGTGAGCATGTTCTGTGCACCGCCCAGGATCATATCGTAATAATCCAGATCGGCCAGGAACTCAAAGATGCCCATCGTCCGCGGGAGATGCTTGGTGATCCAGAATCCGGCAGGATCCCGGAAGAACTCATCATACTCTCCGTCCTGCAGGGTCGGGAACTCGATAAACTGGTAGGTATTGTTGACATCCAGTCCCTTGGGGTCGCCCGGCCAGCGGGCATTTTTGGCATCCAGATTCTCCAGAACCTTGGCCGCCGGCATAAAGTTGCTGACCATACCGGTGTCGAGCTGGGGATGTGTCTCATAGAAACCAAGCATTGCCTTGCATGCCGCTTCGTGGTCCACCATGCTTTCAGCCATGGTGATGCCGGCCTTGTGGATCGGGTAGGTACCGACCATCAAGGTGTTTGGCACTCTGTCCGGAACGCCGCCGGCTACGGCAGTCTCAACTCTTGTTTTCCTTTCCTGATACAGTTTTTCATAATCAGCCATCGCAATGAATCCTCCTTTCATGCTGAAGATGCATGCACTGAAGGCAGGGGCCCGTAAAATCTGCCGCCAGAAGCATGCTGCCTGTGCTCCGGCTTCCGCCGCCGGAATAACACAATGTTATATCATAATTATAGTCTGCAGCAGGAGGCGCGGAAACGGTCCCGGTCTACAAAGATAGGACCCGTCAGCGGCATGGGATTTGTGGGCAGGCATGCAGTGGCGCGCTTTGTTGCACATGGATATCACGTGCAGAGGGAGATATACCTGCAGATAAAGGTGTCCACCGGCAGTCCTGCCAGAGATAGCATGAGCAGAGGAAGAGATGCATGCCGGTAAAGGTGGCAGCAGGCAGTTCCGCCAGGAACACTACGGGCAGAGGCAGATACGCTGCAAATAGAAAAAATATTATTTTGCTTTAATTTCGCTTAAGGTACGTGGATTAGTATCAGAATCGTCAAAGGGATCCCGCACAGAAACGGGCGGGAAAAAAGGACAGCAACAGAAAGGAAAGACAGACATGAAAAAAAGATATTTCGCAATCGCAATGGGGATTTTTATGAGCGCAGCTTCTATCTTTGCAGGCTGCGGAAATACAGCATCTTCCAGATGTCCGGCGGCACGCTGACGGCCGGGAACGGCGGCATGGCAGGTATGCCCAGAATTGGCCTTCGCTCTTTTCGGTCATCTCGTGGAGATAGTTTCCATACTTCGAGCCCTGCGCTTTTGCGAGGAGCAGATGGTAGTCCTCCATATGCGGATAGACGACATCGCGCATCATATCCACCCACGAATCCTGCCAGCTGACGTTTCCCTTCTGCACCGCGGTTTTATAACGGTCAAGATGGTCTTCCTGCCATTTTTCGATCCGCTGCACGGCAGGAGCAGCCAGCTGGTCAAACAGATCTTCTTTGTCCCGGCAGTGGCGGTACAGACCTGCAGCGGTCATGCCGCAGCGCCCCGCAATGGAGCGCATGGATGCCTTTTCATAGCCGGACGCCATGAATTCTTCTCTTGCCGCCGCCATGACCTTTTTGTGCGTACTTGTTTTATCTCTGGACATGGGAAATACCTTTGCTGTAAATGCCGTTAGCTGTCTCTAACCAATATAGCGCATCGAGGCGGTGCTCGTCAAGAATAAAAAGCCAGCTGGAATATCTTGGCCAGATCGTTGACTTTTCGATGGTGTAACAAGGGAGGTGCATGGTATTATTTTTATGAATAGGCCAGAGATTAGGGAAAGAACCAATGTCTGCGCCTTTGTGCGGATCCTGTTGTAAAGGAAAGTGATGAAAGGAGAAGCGAATGGTCAGCAATGAGAATCCGGAGATGCAAAAAGATGTACTGCAGCCGGAAACAGAAAGTATAAAGGAGCCTGCAGAGCAGGCAGAAGGAGATTTGCCCGAGAAGACTCCCGAGGAAATGCCTGGCATAGCCAGTGTATCAGGCGGCCATGAGCCGGATTGGGCGGCTGCCGCCCGGAGAATGCCGCAGAAAAAGGAACCGGAAGGGGCTGCCCGTATCGTGTACGGCATCCTTTGGTATGCCGGTATCTGTCTGGTGGCCTTCCTGATGATCATAGCCGGTGGTCTGATCTCTATGGTATGGCTGGACCCGGCAGAAGTGTTTACCGATCCGGCGGGTACGGCATTCGGGATGTATCTGGAGCCCTGGGGAGGCTGGGCGTCACTCCTGCTGCTGTGCCTGGTGGTAAGGTCATACCGGCCGCTGTTTGGCATGCTCTATCCGGCATGGAAGAAAAAAGCAGGTGATATCCACCGGGGAAATATCTATGTGTACGACTGGAAGGACAAGAGATATACACCCGAGGATAAGAGCCTCTGGTCTGCAGATTCCCTTCCGCAGCAGGGAAATAGCCTGAAGGCCCTGGCCGGCGGTATCGGACTTGGCTTTCTGTTCAACGGCACCTGCGCTCTTGCTGCCTTTCTGCACGGCGACGTCGTCTGGACGGTCAACCCGCTGATGGCAGAGCCGATCAACGTTCTCTGGGTCGTGCCGATATTTTTGGCTGTCATAGTCCAGTCCGGTCAGGAGGAGATTACCTGCAGAGGCTATGTTTATCACCGGCTGCGGGTGCGCCTGCACCATCCGCTGATCCCCATCGTCGGCAACAGCGTCTTTTTTGCCGCACTTCATCTGGCAAATCCCGGCGTGAATTTCCTTGGGATGTACAGCCTTGTGGCGACGGGCATATTCATGTCGATGATCATCTATTATTACGGCAGCATGTGGTTTGTCATTGGTTTCCACGCCATGTGGAACTTCACCCAGAGCATTCTGCTGGGACTGCCAAACAGCGGCATCGTCCTGGAATACTCCGTACTCAAGCTTGACGCCGCATCCGCGACAAACAGCTTCGCCTACAACACCGGCTTCGGAATCGAAGGAACGATCCTGGCCGATCTGATCCTGACAGTCGGCTGCATCGTGGTCTACATGATCAATCGGAAAAAGAAGGCTGCGGCCGCATAAAAAAATGCCTGCCTGTTCCCCTCAGAACAGGCAGGCAATTTTTTTATTCGTAGCCTGCGATCCGGCGTGCGACGTAGACGCCGCTTGCGGATGCATGGGACAGGGAGTGGGTTACGCCGCTTCCGTCACCGATGATGTATAGGCCGGGATGGTTGGTTTCCAGATGCTTGTCCAGGCAGACCTGCATGTTGTAGAATTTGACCTCGACGCCGTAGAGAAGGGTGTCGTCGTTGGCTGTGCCGGGGGCGATCTTGTCCAGGGCGTAGATCATCTCGATGATGCCGTCCAAGATCCGCTTTGGCAGCACCAGGCTCAGGTCGCCGGGGGTCGCGTTGAGGGTCGGGCGTACCGTGCCCTCATCGATCCGCTTCTGGGTGCTTCTGCGGCCTCTCTCCAGATCGCCGAAGCGCTGGACGATTACGCTGCCTCCCAGCATGTTGGACAGGCGGGCGATGCTTTCACCGTAGCCGTTGCTGTCCTTGAAGGGCTCGGAGAAGTGCTTGGCCACCAGAAGGGCGAAGTTGGTATTCTCTGTCTTTTTGGCGGGATCCTCAAAGCTGTGGCCATTGACGGTGATGATGCCGTTGGTGTTTTCGTTGACCACGATGCCATTGGGGTTCATGCAGAAGGTGCGGACGTTGTCCTCAAATTTTTCTGTGCGGTAGACGATCTTGCTCTCGTACAGCTTGTCGGTCAGGTGGGAGAAGATCACCGCGGGAAGCTCTACCCGGACGCCGATGTCCACACGGTTGGAGCTGGTGGGGATGTTCAGCTGGCGGCAGGCATTTTCCATCCATTTGCTTCCGCTCCGGCCGACGGAGATAATGCAGTTTTTGCAGTCCTCATAGCCCTTCTTTGTGAATACCCGGTAGGTGCCGTCCTCCAGGATCTCGATCCGGTCGACGGGTTTGTGGAAGCGGAATTCCACATGGTCCTTCATCTCGTTGTACATGTTCTTCAGAACGATGTAGTTGATATCTGTTCCCAGATGACGGACGGATGCCTCCAGAAGCGTCAGCTTGTTCTGCATGCAGAGCTTTTTGAACTCGCTGCCGGCTGTCGAATACATCTTTGTAGCACCGCCGCCGTGAGAGGTGTTGATATCGTCCACATAGGTCATCAGCTCCAGGGCTTTGCGCTTTCCGATGTACTCATGGAGCGTACCGCCGAAGTCGTTGGTGATGTTGTACTTGCCGTCGGAGAAGGCGCCGGCGCCGCCGAAGCCCTTCATGATCGCGCAGGTCTCGCACTGGATGCAGGTCTTGACCTTGTCTCCGTCGATGGGGCATTTACGCTTTTCCAGCGGATAGCCGGCCTCAAAGACAAGGACCTTTTTGTCCGGACTCTTTTGCATCAGCTCATAGGCGGAAAAGATTCCGCCAGGTCCGGCACCGATAATGATTACGTCATACATAGATGTCCCTCCCGCGCGCCGGCAGACGGCTGCTCATGCGCGCATACATTTTTTTGTTTGATATTATTCAGCAGGCCGATTCGCGCACAGAGTGCCCGTCGGATTTGCAGGTTTGTCGCAAATCCGGCGGGCACATCTGGGCGGCAGCATAAGCTGTATTGCTTTTGCTTATATGCTTATTTGGTGATGGCTCTTTGGCGGCAGGCGTTCCTGCTCGGGCCTTGCCGGGAGCCGTAATGCTAGTGTTGATCAGCCAAATATAGACGACCGTCTTTTTCTGTTTTTGCACAGCGCTAATCATTATACAGGATAATCGGGAAAAAGAACAGCCCAAATCCTTATATTTCAAGCGATTTCTACGCATTTTTGTGCGGATATGTGCATCAAAAGACAGGTCTGGCGTGATGCGGGAAGACAGGAGACTCTGCAGGGAATCGGCCCGCCGCGGAATACGGCAGATCGCTGCTTACCAGGGCAGTCACATGTCAACACCGTTTTTGCGGATCACGTCCTTGTACCACCAGAAGGAATCCTTCGGGATCCGTTCCTGGGTCTTGTAGTCCACATAGATCAGGCCGAAACGGCGCACGTAGCCTTCTGCCCACTCATAGTTGTCCATGACCGACCAGGCGGTGTAGCCCATGACCGGCACGCCCTCGTCTGCGGCCTTCTGGAGGCCGGCGATGTAGCGGTGCATGAAATCGATGCGCTGCGGGTCGTGGACCTTTCCGTCCAGCATGACGAAATCCAGGTTTGCCATGCCGTTTTCCGTGATCAGGAAGGGCAGATGGTATCGTTCCCAGAAAAACTTCGCTGCCCAGTAGAGCACGTTGGGGGTGATGGGCCATCCCATATCTGTGTGTGCATATCCGGTGGGCGGGACCTGTCCGCCGCCGCTGCCCGCATAATTGGAATTCTGGTAGCAGTTGAAGCCAAAGAAATCCAGCGGCTGGCAGATCTTTTCCAGGTCCTCAGCGGAGAGGAAGGGCTTCAGGGCGTCGGGCGCGGTGCCAAGGATCGCCGGGTCGCACCACCAGTTGGTATTGAAAAAGCTGAGGCCGGAGAAGGTTGCTGCCCTTGCCGCTTCGATATCTTCCGGAGTATCGGATGCAGGCTCCTGCAGATCGCCGTTGATGGCCATGCCGATCACCGGCGGGAGCTTTGCCCTCTTTCGCAGGATCTGCACGGCTTCGCCGTGGCAGAGAAGGACATTGCGGGTCAGGCTGCCGGCACGTATGCCGACGGCTTCTATATCAGAAAAATCAACTTTCTCAAAGGGGGCATGTGTGCCCACGATATACCCAAGACCGATAAAGCAGGCAGGCTCGTTGAAGGTCATCCAGTATTTGACCCGGTCGGAGAGTGCGTCGGTCACGGCTTCGGTATAAAAACGGAAATCTTCCAGGATCTCCGGATTTCCCCAGCCGCCCGCTTCATGGGCCCACATGGGCAGATTCCAGTGGTACAGAGTGACCATGGGCTCTATGCCAGATGCTTTCAGCTCATCCACCAGATCGCTGTAGAAGGCGAGTCCCTTCTCGTTTATTCGGCCTCTCTCCGGGACGATCCTCGGCCAGCTGATGGAGAAGCGGTAGGTCTGCACACCCAGCTCCTTCAGCAGGGCGACATCCTCCTTGTAGCGGTGGTAGTGGTCGCAGGCGATGCTGCAGTTTTCATTGTTCAGTGTGTGACCCTCATACAGGGCATCCCAGATGCCGGCTGTTTTTCCGTCCTCCAGGCTGGCACCCTCGATCTGGGCGGCGGCGCTGGCTGCGCCCCAGAGAAAATCTTTTGAAAAGCTCACTGCAGTTTCCTCTCCGCCGGCAGAGCCGGCTTTGGTTTTTTATGTGCGACCTAATTATAGCAGAGGACACAGCCGCGGGCAAAGCTTTCCAGACCGCTTATCGCTAAAACGGGAAAAACGGAAAAAATAACGTGAACTGTATATTCTGTTCCGTAAAATTGACACCCGAGATATTGAATGTTGGCCGGATTTCTTTTAAAATTAATGCATGTTATCTAATTTCCCCATGTATATCGAAGCGATTTATGTGAAAAATTCATGTAATACCGCTTCTTTGCGCATGTCAGGAAATGCCAGAAAAGATAAGTGAGGGAGGTAAAAATGTCACTCAAGGAATTCGTTGAAAAACCTATTTTTCAGAGCCGGATCAAATCCAATCAGGTTAAGATCCAGGAGATGCTGATCGGTTATTTCGTCGCTCCTCTGTGCGCGATGATCGCCAACTCCATCTTCAGTGCTTACCTTACCCGGTACTATGCCGACGTCATCGGCTGGACCACAAAGTACTACTGGTTCTCCATGCTGCTCCCGGTCGTATCGACGATCTTCGTTATCGCCGGAAACCTTCTGGTTGGTCAGTGGATCGACAATACCAGAACGACGGCAGGAAAGGCCAGACCTTACCTGATGCTGTCCATCCCGCTGATGGCCATCGCCATCATCCTGCTGTTCTCCACACCGTTTAACGGCAGCGGCATCGTGCAGATGGCATGGATCGCCATCTCCTTCAACCTGTTCTATGCGGTCGCCTATCCGTGCTACTACACCGCCCACAGCTCCATGGTCGCTCTGTCCACCAGAAACGGAAACTCCCGTGGCCTTCTGGCTACCCTTTCCAACGCATCCATGGTCGCAGCCGCAGGTGTCGGCGCCAGTATCCTGGTCCCGATCCTTCTGCAGGCACTGATGTTTGTCACAGGCCCGGACGGCTCCATCGACAAGGTCGCCAGCTACAACAACTGGAGAATCATCTCCATCATTCTGGCCGTCGTATGTGCCATTGGCATTCTTCTTGAGTTCCTGTTCACCAGAGAGCGTATCACAGAGGAAGCGGTCGCCCTGAACATCAAGGAAGAAAAGCTTCCGATGAAGAAGCACATCGAGGTCTGCACGAAGGAGAAATACTGGTGGATGGTTATCCTGTTCATCATCTTCTTCCAGATGGGCCAGCTGGTCAAGAATACATCCATGAGCTTCTATGTCCGCTGGATGTTTGACAACGTTATCAGTTCTTCCACCCCGGAGGTCACCTCAGGTGCTCTGATGTCCACCCTCGGTCTGGTGGGCGGCCTTCCCTCTGCTGTCGGTATGGTCATCGCATGGCCGCTGGCCAGCAAACTGGGCAAGAAGAGAGCCATCGTCCTTGGCCTGATCATTTCTCTGGCAGGCGGACTGGTTTCCTTTATCAATGTTCACAACTTCACAACAGTTACTCTGGGCGTTGTCCTGAAGGCTGTTGGTATCATCCCGGCACAGTATGTCATGGTCGCTATGCTCTCTGATGTCCTTGATCATCTGGAGGCAAAGCACGGCTTTAGAAGTGACGGATTCACCATGTCGATCTACGGCGCGACCATGGTCGGCCTTGCCGTTCTTTCCATGGGTATCGTCAACATCTTCCTTGGCTCCATGGGCTACGATGCAAGCCTGACCAGACAGAACGGCACGACGGAGACTGCTATGGTCATTGTCTACCTCTGCATGGATATGATCGCATTCGCACTGTCTATCATCCTGCTGTGGAAGATGGATGTTGAGAAGTACATCGACGAGGACAAGAAGCAGATCCTTGAGAACCAGAAGGCAGCTGTTCTGGCTTCCGGCGGCGAGTGGATCGATCCAGAAGAGCGTGCCCGCCTTGAGCAGGAGGCCGCAGACAGAGAGGCTGAGGAGGCCCGGATCGCCGAGCTGAAGGAGAAATGCGCAAAGCAGGGCCTCAACTTCGAGGAGGAAGAGCGCAAATATCAGGAAGCTCTGGAGAAGAGGAAAAACAGCTTCATCGGCAAGCTTCTCGGATAAAAACCAGACCAGTCCGCTAAGGAACTGATCAGATACATACGGGCTGCCCGCAGGAAAATGCTCCTGCGGGCAGCCTGTTGTGCTATAGTAAGAATGTAGCACCGCGCAAGAGATAAAGAGGTATCTGAATGTACAGCAGCAGTTTCTGTAAAGTGTATGACGCCTTCGGGTGGAATTATTTTCCGATGTATTTTGGCGAGCTGCTCCTGGCCTGGATGGATGAGGAGAAACGGCCGGCCGGCAGCGGCCGACAGATCCGCCGGTGTCTTGATCTGGCCTGCGGCACGGGTGTGCTCTGCGGGATCCTGCAGGAGAACGGCTTTGATGTGCAGGGTATGGATCTTTCCGCAGATATGATAGCCGAGGCAAGGAAAAACTATCCCGGCATCCCCTTTGATGTGGCGGATATGGTCACCTACCATCCGGAGGGACGGTTTGATCTGGTGACCTGCACAGGGGATGCGGTCAACCATATCCTCGCAGAAGAAGATCTGCTGCAGATCTTCCGGAATGTCTACGACAGCCTGGAGCCTGGCGGATATTTTGTGTTCGATTTTCTGAACCGCAAGGAGACCATCCCGGGAGAGCCCTTTGAGGTGGACTACTCGGAGCACATCCGGCTGCAGCTTCAGATCACCGGCGAGGAGGAGCTGGTGCATCTCCATATCCGGACGCTTTCCGACGGGGAGCTGCTGTTTGAGGAGGATATCCGGGAGAAATATTACGAGCCGGAATGGATCTGCCGCGCCGTCCGGGCCTGTGGTTTTTCCATCATCAGCTGCGGAGGAGCCCTGGATCATGCCGCCGGCAGCCTGACAGAGGAAGAGCTTTCTGCTCTTGCCGGGCAGGAGAGCAGCGCGACATGGATCCTTGCAGCCCAGAAGCCTGAGCAGGAACCGTGCTGAGGATCCGGGATACCTGGCATCTGGGAGATGCCTGCATGATGCAGTTTCAAACAGCGATTGTAAACCATGAAAGCAAACGGAGATTGCAAACGAAGAATGCAAAACGAAGGATGCAAACTCGATCATTCCTTATTCACGGAAGGGATGTACTGACGATAGATGAAGTTGACATAACCATACAAGGAGAGAAAACCATATGAAGATTTGTCTGTTGAATGATTCGTTTCCGCCGGTCATTGACGGCGTGGCGAATGTGGTGATCAACTATGCTGAGCACCTTCGGGAGGACCACAAGGCGGAGATCATCGTGGGGACTCCCCGGTATCCCGAGGCAGATTACAGCAGCTACCCCTACCAGGTCGTCCCTTACCAGAGCTTTGGGACAGAGTCTCTGGCCAGCGGCTATCGGACGGGCAATCCCTTCCATGAAAAGGAGGTGTCCGCGCTGACAGATTTTGGTCCGGATATCATCCATACCCACTGTCCGGCCTCCTCGACGATCATCGCCCGCCTGATGCGTGAGCGCACTGGGGCGCCTATCGTCTTTACCTACCACACCAAATACGATATCGACCTGAGGCGTGTCCTTCGGGTAAAGGCTGCCGCAGAGGAGAGCATCCGTTTGATGGTCAGCAATATCGAAGCCTGCGATGACATCTGGGTGGTGAGCAAAGGTGCCGGTGAGAGCCTGAAAGAGCTGGGCTTTCAGGGCGATTACCTGGTCATGAACAACGGCGTGGATTTCGAGAAGGGCAGAGTCTGCTCCGAGGACGTGGCGAAGGCTGTCGCCGGCTATGACCTCCCCGAAGACATCCCGATGTTCCTCTTTGTGGGCAGGATCATTACCTACAAAAACATCCCGCTTATCCTGGATGCGCTGAAGATCCTCTCGGCATCCGGCCGGGATTTCCGCATGGTCTTTATCGGCAAGGGCCCGGATATGGAGCTGATGCAGGAAAAGGCGAGGGAATTCGGCTTTATGGAGGATAACGATGTTCCGGGAAAGTGCATCTTTACCGGACCGATCTACGACCGGGATGTGCTCCGTGCCTGGAACACCCGGGCGGATCTTTTCCTGTTCCCTTCGACCTTCGACACCAACGGCCTGGTGGTGCGCGAGGCGGCAGCCTGCGGTCTGGCCAGCGTGCTGGTGGCAGATTCCTGTGCCGCAGAGGGCGTGACCGACGGGCGGAACGGCTTTCTGATCGAAGAGAGTGCCGAGTCGCTTGCCGCCCTGCTGCAGCGAATCAGCGGCGACCTGCCGCATCTGCATCAGGTCGGAGAAAATGCCATGAATGAGATCTATCTGTCCTGGAAGGATGCGGTCAGTATGGCTTATGACCGGTACATGGTCGTGGATGAGCGCCGCCGGGCCGGTAAGCTTGCACCCCGCCGGCACAAGGTCCAGGACTACATGGTCAAATGGACGGCCCAGGGCATGAAGGAGAAGGCGCGGTACCGCTACATGCGCAAGGAGATCTTTGATGATTTCCGCGAGACTGCCGTAGGCATGGCTGACAACTTCCATGAGGGAGAGGCCCGCATGGACAACCTCCTGCACAAACTGGAGAACACCGATATCGAGACGGTCTTTGACAATTTTGTCGAGAAGGGCATGAGCGTGCTGGAGAAGACCTACGCCATGCAGAATGGCCTGTGGCTGGAAAAAATGGATAACGGCACCGTGAGAGCGGAAGAGCACAGAAACGAAGAGAAGGAACAGGATCGTGACTAAAAACAGGGATTTCCGGACGATGTCCTTTTACCAGATCTGGATCCGGAGCTTTGCCGACGGAAACGGAGACGGGATCGGTGACCTGTACGGGGTCTACGACAAGCTGGAGTACATTCAGTCCCTTGGCGTGGATGCCATCTGGTTTTCACCCATCTACCCGTCGCCAAACGCAGATTACGGATACGACATCTCCGATTATAAGAACATTCACCCTGATTACGGGGATCTGGACCAGTTCAAAAAGGTACTGGACCGGGCGCATGAGCTGGGTCTGGCTGTCCTGATGGATCTGGTCATCAACCATACCTCGGATGAGCATCCATGGTTCATCGAAAGCTGCAAGGGAAAGGACAATCCCTATAGCGACTATTATATCTGGCGGGATCCCCGGAAGATCCGGGATAAGATCCTGCCGCCCAACAACTGGTTCAGTCAGTTCGAAGGCCTGGCCTGGGAATATAATGAGCAGCGGGATCAATACTATCTCCACGTATTTGCCCGCAAGCAGCCGGACCTGAACATGGACAACCCGAAGGTACGGGAGGAAGTAAAGAGCATCATGCGCTTCTGGCTGGACATGGGCGTGGACGGCTTCCGAGAGGACGTCATCACGTACATCTCCAAGGATGAGCGCCTGCCTGACGGCCTGCCCTTCCTGCCTGCCATCAATGGCCTGCCCTTCTACAAGGACGGCCCCCACTTGAAGGAATACCTGCGGGAGTTCCGAGAGGTGGCAGAGGAATACGGTGCGATCCAGATCGGCGAAGCGCCGATGACACCGATAAAGACAGCACTCGGCTATATCAGTGGTCCGGACCGGCTGCTGGATATGATGATCCAGTTTGACACGATGATGGCGGACTGCGTCCTGACCGAATACGTCCATCATCCCTTCAGCCTGCGAAAGCTCAAAAGGGCCTTCACCCAATGGCAGGAGGCACTGGAGGGCAAGGCCTGGAACGCTCTCTATCTGGAAAATCACGACCATCCCCGGGTGATCAGCCGCTATGGCAGCCATCGGTTCTGGCGCGCCTCCGGCACCATGCTTGCCGCCTGCTACATCTTCCAGAAGGGCTCACCCTTCCTGTACCAGGGGCAGGAGATCGGCATGACCAACATTGAGCTGGACTCCATCGACCAATACGAGGACGTGGCGTCCATCAATGCCTACAACAGCTTCTTCAAGAATTCTGCGCCGGAGATGCGGCTCCTGCGCATCTGGCTGTCCAGCCGGGATTCGGCCCGCACGCCGGTTCAGTGGAGCGCAGAAAAAAATGCCGGCTTCACCACCGGCACACCCTGGTTCCACGTAAACCCAAATTACACCCGGATCAACGCTGCCGCACAGGAAAAAAAGCCCGGCAGCATCCTGAACTTCTACCGCAAGGCCCTGGCCCTGCGGAAATCCTCGGATACCCTCCTTTGGGGCACCTACCGGGAATACTTCCACCTGCGGAAGGATCTGTACATGTATGAGAGGAAGCTGGGAGAGGAACGGATTCTGGTGGTCTGCTCCTTCGCAAGGCAGGAGATCCGCTATGCGCTGCCCAGGGAATACCGGAAATATGGCGGTCCGGGAGAACTGCTTCTGTGCAACTATCCCGTAAAGGGCAGGCAGAAAGCCCTGGAGGAAGGACTGCTGAGGCCCTACGAGGTCAGAGTGCTGAAGTTCACCGCCAGGTAAGCGGCAAGGCAAAACAGACGTAATCGCGCAAAAAAGGTGCGCGCATACCATGGGCGCTGCTGCAGGTGGGCCGAAATTTAGAGAAAACAAATGAAAAAGAGTTGCCGGACGGCAAGGCTTCACGTGCATAACGATTCTTTCGGGAAACGCTCGCGCTCTGTCCTCACGCAGCGGTACTAAAATTCCGCCTGGATGATTTTATCATCCGGCGGAATCAAGTACCGGCTGAGGTCTGTTCCCTTCAGAATGTTATGCACGCTTCAGCCTGCCTGACATTGGCAGCTCTTTTTTTCGTATTTCTATGCTTTTTACGGCTACGGTCTTGGTCGGGTTTTCTCTTCCTTCTTTTCTGAATTTCCTTCTGGCCCATCTTCTTCTGCCGGGCGGCGGAACAGAGGCATCTGGTGGGAGAGGTCACCGGTATAGTAGACGGCTTCGCCGGTCTCGGTGTCCACGTGGTCGAGCCGGATGTAGGCGTCGGCCTTTTGCGGCAGATTCTTTTTCTGGGCAAGGTATCCCATGAAGATGTCCACGATATACAGGATCAGGGACAGCACCGGGACGCCGATCAGCATGCCGATGAAGCCAAAGAGCCGGCCGCCGATGACGATGGCGATCATGACCCAGAAGGCGGATACACCGGTGGAGTCGCCCAGGACCTTCGGGCCGATCAGGTTGCCGTCCACCTGCTGGAGGATGATGATATAGATCAGGAAGATGATTCCCTGGGGCGGATTGGTCATGAAGATCAGGATGACCGTGGGCAGTGCGCCGATGTATGGACCAAAGATCGGGATGATGTTGGTCACGCCGATGACAAAGGAACAGAGCAGCGCGTAGGGGAGCCGCATGAGCAGCATGCTGACGTAGCAGATGATGCCGATGATCGTGGAATCGATGATCTTGCCGATGATAAAGCCATAGAAGATATCATTTCCTTTGCGGATGATGCCCAGGACCAGGTTTGCCTGCTCGCTGTTTTTCAGCATGGCATAGATGAAGCGCTTGGTGTGACCTTTGTAGCGCTCCTTGCTGATCAGGACGTAGATGGCGATGAAAAGTCCGGCGACGACATTGACCAGGCTGTGGACCAGCTGGGAGCCGAAGGCCGTTATCTTGCTGATGGAGATGGTGTCATCCGTCAGGCCGAAATACTCCCGGGCCCAGCGGATGGCGGTATCCACCGCAAGCTCCAGCCGCTCGTCGCTTTTGGCGCGCTCCATGGACGGGTGATACCGGTAACCGGTCAGATTGTCTGCCCAGTCGATGACGGCGATCAGCCGGTCATTCAGGTTGTCGGTGATATAGCGGATCGCCTCCACGAACTGAGGCACGACCAGAGCAAAGAAGGCGGCCACCAGACCAACCAGGATAAGCGCAGCGATGATCGTGGCGGCGGCGCGCACCGTCCGCTCTGCCTGCCGCTGTTTCTTGGAGGAAGCTGCTTCCGCTCGACGGAACCAGGCAAGTTTTTTCATCTGCCGCTCGAAAAGCCGCATGACCGGGTTCATTATAAATGCCATCATAAGGCCGAGGGTCAGGGGCCGGATGATCACGCCGAAAGCGGAAAGAGCTTTCAGGAAATCTGTAAAGCGGGCAACAAGGAAGAAAAAGACAATAATAAAGCAGGCACCGATGATCATGGGCCGGAGGCGGAGTTCTCCCCGGATGACCGGAGCGTCTTTGTCAGAAGAAGAGGTATCCGTGCGGATCGGATCTGGATCAGAAGTATTCATGAAACAATTCTCCCGGAAAACAAGGTGGTTAGAAGGTCAGGATATCCAAAGGAGTTAATTGCGATATTCTATTTTCTATCATACCATGATTTTGGGGGTTGGAGATAGAAGAAGGGAAATTGTTTTCCAAAGTGCAGATATGGAACGGAGAACGTATGATGCACGAAAAAAGAGCCCGATCCATTTCTGGATCAGGCTCCGCAGTTGATAGGGGAATCGAACCCCTGTTTCCGCCGTGAGAGGGCGGCGTCTTAACCCCTTGACCAATCAACCGTTGCCTATGATAACAGGTGCAGAAGAAAAATGCAAGCAAAATTTTGTGGAAAATCAACTTTTCTGCAGGAAAGTATTTATGATCTTCAGATTTTGTCAAAAGTCGTGTCCGGACTGCATGGAAATTTGCCTGGTGACAGGGTATACTTAAGGGGACGATATGGCAGCACACAAAGGAGGATAAGAAATGTTTTGTCCTTTTTGCGGAACAAAGATAGACGGCACGATGCGCTTTTGTCCGGAATGCGGGAATGATATTTCCGCGTATATCGATGACAGCCCTGCGGATCAGGGCGGGAGCAGCTTTGAGCAGGAATACCATCAGAGCAAGCAGCAGTATGGCGATGATACTTATACAGGATCACCTGCAGATAGTGCAGAGACCGGATCCGGGCCGGACCAGTTCTCTGGCGGCGCGTATGCCGGCGGCACTTCCGGCAGCCGGCGTCCGGATCCCCGCAGAAGAACCGGCGGCAGCCAGAGTGCGCAAGGCGCCTCCGGCAGCGGAAATCAGAGCGGCCGGACGCAGAATAACAATCAGAATCTGAATAAAAAGCAGAAGAGCAGTGGAAAAGGCCAGCTCAAGCCACCGGCAGGGAGCCGGTCCAATGTCCCGTTCTATCTTCTGCTTGCCGTGATCGCCCTGGCAGCCGGTGTCGGTGCTTTTCTGTTTGTCCGTTCCCGGCGGGCAGCTGCCATCCCGGAGGCGACGGCAGCCGTATCCTATGCCGCAGCGGCGGAGGATGGCACGGAGCCTTCTTCTGTGAGTGGAGATGGAAACGGCATCGTTCAGACAGATGAGGAGATGAGCTATGCGGACGATGCAGCAGGGCTTGTGGGGACTTCTTCGGCAGCCGTCGCTGCGTCTTCGGCACCTGCCGAGGAGGAGCTGATCGCCGATTACGCGCATATCGCGGACCGGGTGTACAGCACAGGGTCGCCCGACACCATATCCCTGATCACGACGGACGTATCGGAATATCCCTATGTCCGGATCTACTGCAGCGTGACGGACGGTGCGGGAGATGCCGTCATTCTTTCCTCACCGACCGCCGGTGTGACCGAGACGATCGAGGGCGGGCAGGACATCGAGCGGACGATTCGCAGCATCGAGCGGCTGGAGGGAAACCAGGGCATCGGCATCGATATCCTGGTGGACAAGTCGGCCAGCATGAGCAGCGACATGCAGCAGATGCAAAACATCCTGACCAGCTTCATCAACAGTCTGGATTATGCCTCGGGGGACAAGGCCGAGATCATCTCCTTTGACAGCTATCTGATGTACATGTGTACCTTTACCGACAATGCCTCCTATCTGCTGAACGGTATCTCCAATATGACGCCCTTTGGCAATACCGCCTTGTACGACGCCATCGTAGAGGGCGTGGAGAACGCCGGAAAGCGGACCGGCGCCAACTGTGTCATCGCCTTTACCGATGGCGAGGACAACGAGAGTATGTACAGCTACCAGGAGGCGATCGCCCTGGCCCAGGAAAAGGAGATCCCGGTCTACCTGATCGGAACCTCATCTGCGGATACCTACGTGCTGCAGATGATCGCCGAGGCGACCGGCGGCTACTACTGGAACGCCAATACGATCAGCGATGTCAACGAGATCCTGCAGCGGATCTATACCGTACAGAAAAACATGTACTGCATCGAATATGAGTCAGACGCCTCCGCAGATGCCTATGCCTCTCGAACCATCAACTGTGCTGTCACCGACGGTACCCGCGGCGCCGTCATGCAGGGCGTGCCCTTTACCGCCGTCAGGAAGGAAGAGATGCAGGCGCATGCATCCCGGTATGAGCTGGTAGCCGGCGATGTCAGCTGGCAGGCAGCCAATGAAGCGGCATTCGAAAAGGGCGGCCACCTGGCCACCATCACGACCCAGGAGGAGATGGATCAGCTCTCGGCCATGGCAGAAGCAGCCGGACTGAAATACATCTGGATCGGCGGCTATACCTCTGTCAAGGACAGCCGTGCCTTCGGCCACTGGATCACAGGCGAACCCTTCAGCTACACCGCCTGGTATCCGGGCGAGCCCTCCAGAAATGACCACGACGGGACAGAGGAATTCTACCTGATGCTCTGGAACGTTCAGGGCGAATGGTCCTGGAACGACCAGCGCAACGACGTCCTGTCCACAGGCTTGAAATACTTTATCGGCAAGATCGGGTACATAATTGAATATGAATATTAAGATTTAAACGCCAAAAGTCCGAACCCACGCCATGCTTGCATGGCCGTGGGAGAAAGACTTTATGGCGTGCCCCAACATGAGGACGAAGTG
>OCTX014546535.1_pt1 | contig 47431 bp, 34 predicted proteins | sample 1539691 | NCBI WGS metagenome assembly OCTX01 (sample SAMN02144231, study PRJEB22623) | gut metagenome | biome: sheep rumen | host: Ovis aries | place: New Zealand
TCGAGGATGTATTTCTTCACTTCCACATAATTATGCTCGGGCGGGACGGGGAGTATATTATCGAGAAAAAACTCCTGCCGGATGTCTTTCTTTTTTGGGGGAACAGGCGGTTCGATTTTTGTTTTCACGAAATCGATCCATTGGTTCATCCATTTACGGAAGAGGTTGAGTTGGTCCGGCGTGAACTCCTTCATCTCCGGTTTGAGGTCCTCGTAATTGGTCTCGTGCGCAAGGATATTCTCCTTAAATTCCGCCATCATCACGTTTTTATCGGGAAAGAGCGCGGCCTCTTTCTGTGCGGTATTCGACAGCCACTCCCAGTAGCGGCGGATGATCTCTTCCGCCTCCTCGCCCTCAAAGATAAAAGAGGGTTCTTCGGATCGTTGTTCCGGCATCTCAACGAGTGCATTGACGGCCATGGGATCGGTCCAGTCGATGTGCAAAAACCGTTGCCGAACGGTCTCGGTATATCCGGCATCGAAGAGCCATTGTGAGAAGGGCATGTGCCACGTCTCTTTCTCCCATATATGCTCTCCGAACACTTCGGTCACCAGCCGCTGCATGTAAGCGGAGAGCAAGGACATCGCTATACTGAATTGACGGATATTCGCGCATACATCCACGATGGGAACTTGACTGAGCGTGAGTTGGATATAGGCATCGTTGAGTTGGCGGAGTTCTGCCTCGAGATATCCCCACCCTTCCGCAATCACTTCCTGCTCATAGCGGGAGAAGAGAAAGTCCTGCTTACGCTCAATATCGAGCGGTATCTCGCGCCGCTCGCCCTCATCAGAATTGATCAAGCGCACGCATAACAGCGCGGCCCCCAGAAAGCCCTCGATCTGTATCGGTTCTTCCTTCTCCGAATAGGTATATATCAGCCTATGCGCGTCATAGCGGAGAGCCGGAGAGAAAGTATAGTTGTCTAATAAATGAATCATATATTACTTCCACTCGGTAGGTGTGATACCTGTTTCGCGTGTGAAGATTTGGGAGAAGACGCGACGGGATGAGAAGCCGCAACGGTCGGCGATGTCTTGAATCTTGAGATCCGGCTGCTCGGTCATAAGGCGCTTCGCTTCGGCGATACGATAGCGGTTAACCAGCATATAGAACGAGCATCCATACTCGCTATTGACGAACTGCGAGAGGTAGGTTCTGTTCATCGGCAGCACAGCGCGCAAGTCATTGAGTTGAAAATCGGGATTGAGGTAAGGCTTTTTCTCGTCCATCCATTGCTCAAACAACTGTCTGTTTGCCGGAGACGCCTCATCAGAGGAAGAGGTATTGTCAAATTTTCCATCCTCTTTCAACAACTCCTCCCATGGATCCTTACGGAAGAGTATCTGCTCCGTACTGTACCCAAGAATGAGCAGAAACACCCATTGCTGAGTGAACATCCGGTTCGGCACATACCTGAACACAATGAAATAGAAAGACAGCCCCAACAACGCCAGCATGATCAGATACCTCACTACCCATTGTGCATCGATATTCTCCATCGACGAGAAGTTATCCTCGCACCAGCGGCGATACTTACGGATATGACGGCATAAGAGAAAGAAAATCGCTATCGGATAAAGCATGATGATATATATCAGATTCGCCGGCACAAAATAATCGATCACCCCGACAATAATCATTGGAAGGACGATTACAGCCGCCTTGGTCCAAGTGAGCCATCCCGGCCACAAGACCTGTGAGGGGTAGATAAAAAGCAGCCATGCAAAGATATTTCCTACCGTGAGCGACACATTATAGAGCGGGTCGTCAGGCGTACCTCCCACCGCCATAAAGCCATAGCCGTACCGAAGAATCAGCAGGACTATCTCCGTCAATGCCCATATGAGTAGCACCGTTCCCCACGAACGCCGCATTTCTATCCCCTCATGGTGGCGGTACATCAGAAAAGCGCCGAAAAGACACACCATGATCATGGCGACGTACTGCACGGGGTTGATAAATGTCTCAAAGAAATCTTCCGGTATAAATGCCGCTGCCCAATAACTAAAAACGACCAGTACACCGAGCACGGCGCCAAAGAAAAACTCAGACCGATAATCCAGCCAGAGACGACGCCAATTCTCTTTTACTCCGATAGTCTTACTCATCCTGCTATCTCTTTTCCGGTGGTTGCTTCGCTTTCAAACGGGAAGAGACCGAAGAGCTCGGCATCAATGCGGTCAGTAACCCACCGGAAATCCTCGGGATTCTCGCCGAACTTAATCTTATCACCCTCGATGATCAGCAGTTTGCCCTTGTATTCCTTGATCCAATTCTCATAGAGGTCATTCAGACCCTGCAGGTAGTCCAGCTGGATGGACTGCTCGTAGTTCCTTCCGCGTTTCTGAATCTGCGCGACTAAAGTAGGCAGCGAAGCGCGCACGTAGATCAGCAGATCCGGCATCTTTACCAAGGACATCATCAGATCAAAGAGATCTGTATAGTTATCGAAATCCCGGTCGGACATGAATCCTTGCTTGTGCAGGTTCGGCGCAAAGATACGCGCGTCCTCATAGATAGTACGGTCCTGAATGATGTACTTATCCTGCTTGCCGATCTCGATGACATCCTTGAAGCGTTTGTTCAGAAAATAAACCTGCAAGTTAAAGGACCATCGCGCCATATCGGCATAGAAATCCGACAGATAGGGATTATACTCCACGCTCTCGAAGCGCGGCTCCCAGCCATAATGTTTGGCTAACATATTGGTTAACGTCGTTTTGCCGCAACCAATATTTCCTGCTACTGCTATATGCATGTCGCGTTCGGCAATCGGTGTGCATTGGTTTATACCGCTCCGCTAAATAAACGGGCAACCGATGCCTCCGCTCTCCCCACCGGGTGCACTCCGTTAGCGCCCGTCGGGGACCCCTTTGCCGATTGAGGGGGATTATTGGTTATTATTCCAGTTATTTTCGCTGAAGAGTCCGAAGAGTTCCGCATCGACCTTGTCAATCACTTTGCGGAAGTCCGCAGGGTTGTTCTCAAAATCCATTCCGTCCGAATCGATCACCAGTACGCGGCCTTCGTACTTATGATAGATGAAATCCTCGTATTTGTCGTTCAGGTCCTTGAGGTAGTCGATCTGCATGGTCTGCTCATAATCCCTTCCGCGTTTCTGTATCTGCGCGATGAGCGCCGGTACGGACTTACGAAGATAAATCATCAGATCGGGCATCTTCATCTGCGACTTCATGAGGTCAAAGAGTTCCATAAACGTCTCAAAATCCCGCTGACTGAGATCTCCTCGCTCGTAGTTATTGCGCACGAAGACATACACACCCTCGTAAATCGAGCGGTCCTGCACAATCGTATGTCCCGCACGCTGAACGGCTTGCATGTCTTTGTATCGCTCCTTGAGGAAATATGTCTCCAGGCAAAACGCCCACCGCTGGATGTCACCATAATAGTCCTCCAGGTACGGATTGAAATTCACGGACTCAAACCGCGGCTCCCATCCGTAATACTTCGCTAACATCTTCGTCAGCGTCGTCTTGCCTGCACCGATATTTCCTGCGATTGCTATATACATTTTATTTTACGCGCTCGCCCGTAATCGTATAGATATTGTCTCCGCGGCGAATGAGAATCTGCCCGTCGTGGAAGAACTTGGTACTTGGTACTTGATCCATTTGTACTTCTTCAAAACCCTGCGTTTCACGTTTGTTGATATCCTCAAATGTCGGCGCAATAACCGGCGTACCGGTAAAGACCTTCAACTCACCCGGAGCAAGGGTATAAGTGCCGTTAGCGCGCGTAGCGCCGTTCAGATAGTCGTACCATGTACCGGAAGGCAGCGTGACGGCTTGATTGCTCGTCACATCGAAATTCGCCGCAGCAAACACATTGCTGCCCCATTGGATCTTACGCAGTTTGTCCCCGGAACTGATATTTTGACTCGTCGGGTTACCCTCGAAGACCCCCGGCATCAACTGCGTACGCAGGGTTATCACTTGCGCGCACTTGGTAAACGCCGCCACACGGTCCTTATTGGTGAAATAGGAGCGAATCTCCGGACGGGGTTTCTTGCTGCATCGATAGCTCTCGTTGTACGCATTGGGATGGTCGATATCACAGTTGATTGAGAAGTCATAACCGACCTCCTCCCACATCCAAAGCATATGCGATCCGTTCAGCAGCACATTGAACGCTACGTTCTCCGGCACACGCGCCAGACGAGCAGCGGTATTGGTCTTCAGGTCTCCGTTTCCGTACTGCTTCACTTTGTACTGCATTCGCTCTTCATCGTGGCTCTCGCAATAAGATACATAGCCGTCTTTATTGGCTTCTCCAAAACCGTCACCATCCTTGAGCCATCCCATCGCTGTCTGGCAATACGCATTAGACGTATTCGACCAGCACTGCATACCGTAGCTGACCAACTGAGGACGCTCCGTCCCCATATTACTGCCCCAGTGCTCACAGATCATATACGCATCGGGAGAAACGGCCTTGACGCCTTTGTCGTAATAGTCCTTGAGGTTGCCCACCGAGGTATTCGGTTTGTCCGAACAAAGACCATGACTGAGATCCAAACGGAAACCATCCACCTTGTACTCCGTTAACCAATACTTCAACGCCCGGATAAACATCTCATGCGCCGGCTCGAAACCGTGATTCCAGTCCTCATAGACATTATCGCTATGCGGCGCGTTGACGTTAAACCACGGGTTATTCGCCAAATCCGAACCATACGGATAGAGTTTGTTCATCGGATTGAGTCCCGTAGCATGGTTGAAAACCATATCAAGGATCACCGCCATGCCGCGTTTATGACACTCATCGATGAACGTCTTGTACATCTCCTCCGTGCCGTACGCTTTATCCGGCGCAAAATAATGGTTCGGCGAATAACCCCAGTTATAGTTTCCGTCAAACTCGCAAATCGGCATCAACTCCACCGCATTCACACCCAAGTTTTGGATATAATCCAGACGCTTCATCAATCCCTTCAACGAGCGTCCTTCGGTATAATCATAGATCCACAACTCGTAGATAACGAGGTTGTTCTTGTTCGGACGCTGAAAATGGAGCGTAGCATCCGACCATTGGTACTTCGGCTTGCCCGGCTGGATAACCGTCACATAGCCGTCTGCGCCTTTGCCTGCAGGATAATCCAATAAATTGGGATCCACTTTCTTCGGTTCATACTGATCGTCCGGGTGCAGCACTTTCTCCGAATACAGATCCGAGATCTGTTTTTTCAAACCATCCGCACGCTCTACCGCGTACTGGAAACGATACTCCTGTCCGGGAGTTAAACCGGTTAACGTAATCCAGAAATAATTACCGTCTTTGAACAACTGATAGTCCGCGCTGAGTTTCCAGTTGGTCATATCGCCCAACAGGAACACGCGCTTGGCGGATTGCGTTTTGCTGGCGGCATAGGTACATAGGGTCACGGAAGTGCCATCCGCACCATAGTAAATACCATTCGTCACACCTGCAGGACGGGTACGCTCTACCGGCTCAACACCTGCCACATCATTCCAGTTAGCAGCCAACACCCCCGCCGCATAAACGAGGACTGCTATCAGTATATAAATCTTTTTCATTGTGATATTTTTTCTGGATTACGTCCTTTTTTTGCTTACGGTCTTCTTATAACTCACGTCCGGTAGCGTCAAATATCTTATCGCCGCGGACGATACGCAACTGACCGTTAATTACCACTTTGTGTGCTTTCTCATTAACGGTCGTGTTCTCGATAGCTTGGTCGCCGCCGAAATGATACGCATCATAGGTAGCCTTGTCCACGCGCTCCAACTTGATCTGTCCCTTGCATGCCGCTTCGCGGATAATGATATAGTTCACACCCTCCGGGATAGCCCATTTCTGGCAAGGAGTCCATCCGTTTGCCCAGTCCATCGTGACCGACTCGTTGGCAATCGTTGTCTCGGTCTTGGAGTAATAGAAATTACCCAGATGGTCCTTGATAGCGATATAGCTACCCATCTTGCAGTCGATTGTTAACTTACCATCCACAAACAGGTACTCATCCTCGTACGTGTCGTACGCAGCCTCTCCGTGGTCGGCTCCGTTGATCCAACCGATAGCGTAGAAGTCCACATCCTCATCTCCGCCTTGACCGCCTTGGCCGCCACCGCTGATATCAATACCTTCACCGCAGTCGGAACCCGGACCGATATACAACTCGTCCTGCTCGTACTTCAACTTGATGTAGAAGTCATAGCAACCGTCCACCGCCACACTGTACTGGTTTCCGTTACGGGTGAATCCCTCTACCGAAGCCGTGTTGAGATCTACCGCCCATACGGCCCTGTTCTCCGCGTCGCAGAGCTGGCAGAAGTCACCGGACTTCACCTGCACATGCGCCAAATACTGTTGAAAACCCTCGAACTCACCGGCAGGCTCACCTGCGAAATAGGTGGTTCCGTTCACTAAGATGCCGTAACTGCCGGCCATCGCACAAGCTGCAACTGCAACCGCAGCCAATAATGTAAAAATCTTTTTCATAATAGTGTTATTTTGTTATTTAACAACTTGTAATTATAATTTACTTCACTCTGCGTCCGAACGCATCAAACACCTGTTCACCCACCCGGATCAGCAACTGACCATCCTGGATGAACTTCTCCCCTTTCCCTTGGAGGGAAGATCCGGAGGTGATCTCTTCGATGCCCTGCGTGCGGTCTTTGCGCTCGGTGTTCTTGTCTCCGCGCGTTCCGTCCGACTTGTAATATACGCCGTAGTTGGTTCCTTTTACTGCTAACGTGTAACCCGACGGTGTCGAGTTATACCCCGAGTTGGGACCTAACAACAGACGGATCGAACCGTTCGTACCGTTGATAGTAGCCTTGTAGTAGCCGTCTCCTACCGATTCGTCGGTCACACTGCTCTCGCTGTGTACGCCTGTTTTATAGCGGGCGTTGATCATCTTCTTTATTTGGTCCTTGAAGGTCACCCAGTGCGGCCAGAACACACACGGCACACCCGGCATCGACAGCATATAAGCATTGCAGATGAGCACCTTGTCCTTACAAATCGTCATGGAGTTGCCGTTGCCGCAGAACTCATTGTCATTGCGCTGGAAACCGTCATGGCTGTCGATAAACGTCACGGCGTAACGTGCCTTGCCTGCACCCGGCAGACCGGCGCCCTGCAGTTTCCAATAGTTGTCAGCTGCTATACCGTCATTGAACGCCGTATATTTGGTGGCAAAATCGAAGGTAGCGGTATTCCATCCGGCATCGCTCAGACGGCTCTGGAGCGTATTCACATTACCGTCCCAGTATTCCATGACACTGAAATAAGCCTCAGCCGCGCGGTTATACTCATTGATATGGCTGTTGTGATATCCCTTGCAGTAGTCATAGCGGAAACCGTCCACTTTGACTTCATTACGCATCCATTTGAGATATGCCTTGAACATATCGCGCACCTCAGCATTCGTATGATCCCAGTCGCGTGACGCGGCATAGTTCGCCTCGTCGCCGTAACCGTCGTCCGCGGCCCCCGTAGCATAACCGCGACAGGCCGTCGTAGGAGCAGATGTATTCATCTCGTCCGTGCTGCAGATATACGACCCGTCGGGTGTAAACTTACCGTACGAACCAAAGTCATACGACTTGAAGTTACACCATCCCTCTTGCGCATCCGCATGGTTGATCACAATATCCGCTATCACGCGTGCACCGTTCTTATGCAGGATCTCTATCAGTTCCACCAACTTGGATTTTGTTCCACGATCGCTTTCCAGTCTTCCGTAGTTGGTCGGGTGATATCCCGTACCGCTACCGGCCGACATAGGCGGTAACCATACCATATCGAACCATTGCCCCATTTCTTCAGCACTCGAACCGCTGTTACCGTTGACCAGGTCTATCCATTTGGTACGACCGTATTTGGTCGTCGGCAGCGATCCGTTATAACTGTCCCAATAGAATGCCTGCAGCATCACATCCGGACATTGTGCCGGAGCCGAACCCGAATAACCCGGGTCTATCTCTCCGCCGCCACTGATGTCCTGACCTTCACCGCAATTAGAGCCGTCACCGATATACAACTCATCCTGCTCGTACTTCAACTTGATGTAGAAATCATAGCAACCATCCACCGAAACCGTATAGCGGTTCGCCGAGGCATCATACGTAAATCCGGGTACCGAATAGGTATTCAACGCCACTGCCCAAGCCGCTTTGTTATCCGCGTCATAGAGCTGGCAGTAATCTCCCTTCGACACCTGTACATGTGCCAGATACTGGGTAAAACCCTCAAACTCATCCACTAAACTTCCGGCGAAATACATCTTCCCGTTCACCAAAATGCCATAACTTGCTGCCCATCCCATCGCACAGCACAACATGGCCACTAAAATCAATCCTGTTTTTTTCATCGTATTTTATTTATTTGTTGTCCCATTATATCATACACCTGTTCGCCACAGCGAATATAGAGTTGGCCGTCCTTGACGAATTTCTCCCCTCTTCCCTGTATAGAGGAGTCGGAGGTAGGCTGTTCTATACCCGTATTGAGTTCGGGATTCGGTTTCTCCTTCGAACTATTCACCCAAATCTCGAAACTCTCATTATGTCCGTCTTGCGTGTTGTAGTTACTTGCCGCCAACTGATAGTCCGGACCGAAACCTTGCCCGTTCGCTCTATCTCCCAGACACAGGATGAGCCATCCGTTCTTTCCTACTACCGTAGCCTGATAACCCGTAGCGGTCGAATACTCATCCCGCACTTCGCTTTCGCTGTGTACGCCTGCCCATTTGCGAGCAATAATCATCGGTTTCAGATCGGCTTTGTATTTCGCCCAATGCGGATAGAACACACACGGCACACCCGGCATGGACAGCAGAAAAGCGTTCGCCTGCATCAGACGACCTTTCAGCGCCGGAGTCATGGAATTGCCGCGTCCGCCGAACTCATTCTCGTTATCCGGCCGAAGGAACCAGTCGTGACTCTCAATGAACGTAACCGAATGTTTTCCGTCACCGCGACTCATCAAACAGTCTCCGCGACCGCGGCTGTAATCCCAGCCGGCAAACGAATTGAACACATGCCATTTGAGATCAAAATCAAGAGCCATCAGATCACCCTGCGCGCCGTTAATCTGTCCCTGGATAGCATCGGTACCGTTATAACTCTCCATGAAAGCGATCTCCGGCTTCGCATGTTTGTTATAGTTATAATGATGCCAGTTATTGAAACCGTCGCCTTTGTCATAGCGGAAGCCGTCATAGTGCATCACATTGCGCATCCATTGCAGATAAGCGATGAACATCTGCTGCACATACACTTTGTCATGACTCCAGTCGCGTGCGCCGTCCCAGTTATCTCCGTCATCCGGACTACCGGAAGCCGTTCCCCAACAAGCGCCTGAACCATCGCTCGTTGCCGTCGGTCGGTTCCATTCGGCATTCACCTCGTCATTCGAACAGATATACGTCTCATCCGGATGGAACACGCCGTATTCGCCGAAATCCATCTCGTAGAAATCGCACCAAGTACTCTTGTTCGCGCAGTGGTTGATCACGATGTCCGCCACCACTTTGGTTCCCGCGTTATGCAACGCACTTATCAGCGCATCCAGTTCTGCGCGCGTGCCCCAGTTGGAGTTCTGGTTGCTGTATTGTTTCGGATGGTACCCTGCACCGTCTCCGTACGCACTCGGCGGCAACCATATATAGTCGAAATACCGGCCCAACTCGGTTGCTTGAGGCGTCAAAGTAGTCCATTTGGTATCGCCATACTCGCTCACACCCGGCGAAGTAGCACTATACGACTCGTTATAAAAAGCCTGCATCATCACCGCTTCACACTGGCGAGGAACGGCGCCCGTATAGATATCATGTATATCTTCGCCGGCTCCGCAATTCGAACCATTGCCTATATACAACTCATCTTGTTCCCATTTCAGTTTGATATAAAAATCATAGCAGCCACTCACGCTCGATACATAATGATCGCCCGAACGCGTGAATCCTGCTACAGAATAAGTATTCAGATCTACAGCCCATGCCGCTTGATTTTCCGCGTCATACAACTGGAACTGGTCGCCATTAGACACCTGCACATGCGCCAAGTACTGCTGAAATCCCTCATACTCACCCGCCGGTTCTCCGGCAAAATAGGTATTGCCGTTCACCAAAATACCATAGTTGCTCGCCCACACACTCGCGCAAGCGCACGCTAACACTATTAAATTTAAAAACCTCTTCATCGTCCTCCCTTTCATTCTTTTATTTCACTTCCGGTTAAGGTATACGTCTTGCCTTCGCGGAGGAAATACACCTGCCCGTTGTAAATAATCTTTCGAACACCGGTCTCCGGAAGATCAACTTCCTCCACGCCCTGCTGATCCATGCTAACATATACGGTGTAATTACCTCTGTCTCCGCCTTCTACCGCCAACTCATACCCTTCCGGCTGCGTCTTACTGCGGTATTTGCCTACACGCACGATCACCTTGCCGCGATGTCCCTGAACCGTTGCGCTATATTGATACTGTCCGCTCGTCTCCTCCAGCACGTCCGACTCACTATGAATTCCTACACGCTTGCGAACGGCAATCAACTCATTGATTTCCTCCTTGTAACTCGCCCAATGCGGATAGAACACACACGGTACACCGGGCATCATCAGCATATACGCACTCGCCTGCAAAACGTAATCTTTGTTCGTCGTTGTCGTCAGATCAGTAGTCGGGGTAAACTGGTTATCGCCGTACGCCGTCCCGCGGTCAAACGTATCATGGTTGTCGATGAACGTCACCGAATAACGCTCCAGACCATGCTTGCGCAGCCCCTCAAACGCCTTGTTTGCATTCAACTTGCCGTACGAACCGGTTACGATCCCCTTCATCGAGTATTTCGCCTGGAAATCAAACACCATCGTATTATATTCGCACTCTTCCAAATGCTGTTTCTGACGATTTATACTTTGCCACAACTCCGAAACGGACATATACGGCTGAGCCGCTTCGTTGTACATCTTCAGATACCGACCATGGAAACCCAAGGTCATATCGTACCGGAATCCGTCGTATTTCATCGTGTTCAACAACCATTGCGTATAAGCCTTCGACCAGTTTTGTACCACCTCGCTCTGATGATCCAAATCGCGTGCACCATCAAAATTATCGCCCGTATCGTTCGCTCCGCGGTCTGTATAGTCCGCGCCGTAACAAGAGGATTTCGTATTCGTAAAGCCCTCGTCGTTACGGCAGATCTCTTTCTGCGTCAAGGTAAACGTACCGTAACTGCCGAAGTTATCCGTCCAGAAATTGCACCAATTCGACAGGTTACCGCGATGGTTCAGCACTACATCCGCCAGCACCTTGGTATTGCCTTTATGCAGCGCGTTAATCAGGTTGCTCAACGCCGTTTTGGTACCCCAGTCGCTCTCCTGATTGCTATACTGCTTGGCGGAGTAACCCACGCCGCAACCCGTCGGACCGGCACTTGGCGGAAACCATACGACGTCAAAATTGGCATTGATGGCCGCCGTGTCTTTGAGCAAATCAATCCATTTCGTACGACCGAACTTGCTGTCCGTGCTCGTCTTAGCCTTGTAACTGTCCCAATAGAATGCCTGCAACATGACATCTTCGCATTCCGCAGGCACACCGGCCTTGGACGATACTCCATCCGCTTTGGCAGCGCTTCTGTTATCCGCGTTCAACGCACTCGCACCCGCGAGCAAAAATATGGAAAATACTAAAAGAATCGTCTTTTTCATGGTTTAACTTTGCTAAAAATTCGTGCAAAGGTACTACATTTTTTTGATATGAACAAATTTTTCTATAAAAATTTTATAACAAGGCATTTTTCTGCCACTTTATAGGGGTTATATCGGGGTTATATCGTATCCCTGTTCACCTTATATATACTTTGTATATATATCTGTGATTTTAAATTTACCTTAAATTCCACTCTCCAGCCTCCGTAATCCATCTTATATACCCGCTCGGGATCATCCTGATATCCGGGTCTCGGATCTTGCCGCAAGATATATAATATATCTTCCGCCACCCGCTCCGGCACGTTCCACTCCTTCGACAGAGATTCTTTGACACTCAGCACTTCCAATTGATAATCCTTCGTCTCCTCTGCAAAACCGTTCTTCGCCTCCGGATGGCTGTCGCTGAAACTCAAATACGGCTTGATATCGTAGATCGGCGTTCCGTCCAACACATCCGCCCCGCTTACAATCAACTCTCCTTCGTCAATTTTCAACAATCTCACACTACTCAATCCTATCGGGTTCGGCCTGAACGGACTTCTCGTCGCAAAAACACCCATTCTCTTGTTTCCGCCTAAACGCGGCGGCCGCACCGTCGGAGACCAAGTAAGTCCTGCAGCAGGCTCTGTCTGCGATTCTACTGCATCAGCAGTCAGCAAGCCGCTATGCGCCTCGCTAAATCCCCATATGAGCCATAGATAGCTATATCCTTCTATTCCTCTCAGTGCTTCGCGCACGTTATATTCCGATTCAAAAACGATACGCGTCAATATCGGACTTTCCTCCCTGCTCTGGCGCGGGATGCCGAACTTATCCGTGTGCCCGTTGCGGGCATATGCGATCACTTTTAACTTCATCATCGATCTATTTTGACCGCAAAATTACTACTTTTCTGTCAAAAATGCAAGAAAAACACCCGCTTTTGTAAAAAAAATGCAGAAAAATTTGGTCAATTCAAAAAAAAGCAGTACTTTTGCACCCGCTTTCGTCCGAGGAGCATATTTTTTTGCCCTTTCCGGCGGAGGCCGGTTTTCCCGATTAACGGGAACACCCCCGGGTGCCATAGCTCAGTTGGTAGAGCAAAGGACTGAAAATCCTTGTGTCACTGGTTCGATTCCCGTTGGCACCACACAAAAGAACGACCTCTCGGCCGTTCTTTTGCGATTATATGGACATATGGTGGAATCACACAATAATCACCCTATAATAACAGTAGGAAACCACTACAAAATATCAAAAAAATATGAATCCGTACATTCAATCATTGAGACTTCGAACGCTTCCCCTCTCCATGTCCGGAATTATTCTTGGCGCAGGTATGGCCGCTCACGACGTACAAGCCGCTATGCACAATACGGATAGCCGGTTCTGGATCATTTTCTTCTTGGCTATCTGCACAACTCTTAGTCTTCAGATTCTCAGTAACCTCAGCAACGAACTGGGCGATGCAGAGAAAGGTACAGACGCCGAGCAGCACGGCCGGGCAGCATATGGATTGCAGAGCGGCAAGATCACGAAACGGCAAATGAAAGGTATGATCCGGCTGTTTTTAGGACTCTGTGTATTATTCGGCATTTCGTTGATTTACAGCGCATTCTGGTGGCAAGCGGACTTATATGAATTATTCAATGGAGAGAGACTCATTCCTACGATTATATTCCTCATGCTCGGTCTGCTTGCGATTATCGGAGCCATTACTTACACGCTCGGAAAGCATAGTTACGGCTATATCGGTCTGGGTGATTTGGGCGTGTTTTTGTTCTTCGGTCTGCTAAGTACGATGGGAGCCTATTATCTCGAGGTCCAGACGATGAGTTGGGAGATTTTCTGGCTGGGCGTAGCCATCGGTCTGCCATGCATCGGCGTTTTAAACCTGAATAACATCCGCGATATGGAGAACGACCGCAAGCACGGCAAACGCACTTTTGCCGGATTTCTTGGTCAAACGGGTGCACGATTTTACCAGACCTTCCTGATTGTCGGTTCGCTGGTATTGTTCGCCCTCTACGGCCACTGGTGGACTTTGTGCATCATACCCGTCTGGGCATGGCATCTATGGTATATTTGGACCCAAACCGAAAGGTTGGACAAACAGATGCCGGTTTTGATGTTCACCACCCTCATCGTCGCCGTTTTAGCTCTGATTTAACAGAAAATACACATAAATGTGTAAAAATTGACACTTTTATTTGCGAGTGTCAATTTTTTATTGTATATTTGCAGCCAAAATAATCTAGTATATATGAAAGGTATCATTTTAGCGGGAGGCAGCGCGACGCGTTTGTACCCATTGAGCAAAGCAATCAGCAAGCAAATCATGCCGGTATATGACAAACCGATGATTTATTACCCATTGAGTACCTTAATGTTAGCAGGCATTCGTGAGGTATTAATTATCAGCACCCCGAGAGACTTGCCCATGTTCGAAGAATTATTGGGTGACGGCAGCCGTATCGGTATGCAGTTGCATTATAAAGTTCAAATGGTGCCCAACGGTCTGGCGCAAGCCTTCGTTCTCGGAAAAGAGTTTCTGAATGGCGAAGCGGGTTGCTTGATATTAGGCGACAATATGTTCTACGGCCAGCATTTCGGGCATATGTTGAAAGACGCTGTAGAAAGCGCCCAGAATGGCGGAGCCGTTATTTTCGGATACGAAGTAGCCGATCCGCGTGCGTATGGCGTGGTTGAGTTCAACGAAGAAGGCAAAGTACTGAGTCTGGAAGAGAAACCGGCAGAACCTAAGAGCAATTATGCCGTACCGGGTCTGTATTTCTATGACAAGACAGTTTGCGAGAAAGCCGCCGGATTGCAACCGAGTGCGCGCGGCGAATACGAAATCACGGATTTGAACAAACTGTATTTGAAAGAAGGGACCCTGAAAGTCAAACTCTTCAGCCGCGGTTTCGCATGGCTGGACACCGGTAACTGCGACAGTCTGCTGGAGGCCGGCAATTTTATTGCCACCATCCAGAACAGGCAGGGATTCTATGTCAGTTGTATAGAAGAGATAGCCTGGCGCAACGGATGGATCAGCACGGATCAGTTAGCCGCGCTGGGCAAGGAGATGAAGACCGCCTACGGACGCTATCTGGAGCGTATTGCCGCTAAAGGATTTTAAGTCAAAAAAGGAACAGACAAAAGATAACAACGATGAAGCGTTTCATTCTTTCGCTCTGCGTGCTAATATGCGCCCTAAGCCTCAGCGCGAATGAGCATTATGTGGTTCAGCATTACTCCATCAAGGACGGCATGAGCCAGAATACTGTGATGGCCATCATGCAGGACAAGCAAGGTTTCATGTGGTTTGGCACATGGGACGGCCTTAACCGGTTTGACGGATATGAGTTCGTTACCTTCAAAGCGATGCATAATGGCCAGGAAGCACAGGTAAACAACCGCGTGGACATGATTTATGAGGATGAGCAAGAGCGGATTTGGTGGGCTACCTATGATGGTCATTACTATCGTCTGGATGCTTCGCGCAAAGAAACGATAGAGGAGCCATACGACAGTCTGCCGGAGGGAATGCTGGTAAAGATAAGCGATGCGGAGCAGCACACCAAAGTGGACTCCCGCGGCGTGATATGGCAATCAGATGACCAATACGGTATATTACGTTACCGCTTCGGCCAATGGAAGCGCTTCACTCCTCCATTGGACAGCCGCTACGCGGGATTGCTGAGGCAGCATTTCTTCTTACTGGAAGATGCGCAGGGACGCACGTGGGTAAACCCGACAGGCGGAGGATGGAGCTACTATGACTACGAGAAAGACGAACTGGTCTATCCGATAGAAGGGTTGACCAACATGATCCACACCGCCTACGTTGACCGTGACGGGTTGATGTGGATATCCACCTACGACGGCGGTGTTGATTGCATCAACATGGAACCTACTCCTTACCAACTGCACGACATGCGACGCAGCCCGAATGACAATGGCGAAGTACGTGCATTTGCTATTACGCATCAGGGAGAAGTGCTCAAGATGATTAAATCCGAGACGAACGTCTATTGCGCTTTAGAGAGTTCGTTCGGAATGCTGTACGGCACGAAAGGCAAAGGTCTGCTCAGCGCGAAAGGGCAACGGATCCCGACAACTCATCCCGATATCTATGATATCGAAGAAGGCGAAGACAGCACATTGTATATCGCCACATACGGCGGAGGAGTGAATATCCTGCGGCATGAAGGCCATCGATGGAGTGCGCCTCAAGTGGTAGGCAACGGCATGAAAGTGCGTGATATCGAGATGGTAGACGATTGCCTATGGTGCGGTACCACAACCGGTATTCTAAAGGTCAATCTGCAGAATATGGAATGCACCGTTATTCCCAGCTATGATATTCGCGCGCTATGTTACAGCCACGGGCGGCTGTGGCTCGGCTCCTTCGGCGGCGGATTGCTGACGCTGGATCCCAAAGAGACGACGCATGAGATTACACATGTAGAGACCTACCAGGATATTATCCTCAGTATGACATGTGACAAAGAGAACCTTTGGTTTACCTCGGAGAGTAATATCACCCAGCTGAACTTGGAGACAGGCGACCTCTACTATTACGATGCATTGGACGGAGAAGCAAATATCTATTTCACGGAAGCGGAAGCGTTGCTCATTCCCGACGGACAGATTTTATTTGGTTACTCGAACGGCTATTGTTCTTTTGATCCCAGCCGAATCCATCGGTCCGAATCTGTTCCTCCGCTGCGAATCACCAGGATAGAAGTAGCCGACTCGCTACTCTATGATGATACGATTTCTATTCCCCATAAGAGCAATATTGAGATCGAATATTCAGCTATGGACTTTGTAGGTGCCAGCCAGATAGTATATTATTACAAGATGGACGGCATTGACAAAGAATGGCGACAAGCGCAAGATATACGACATGTGACGTACAACAACCTGCATCACGGCACTTATGTCTTTCATGTCCGTTCTACCAATAGGGAAGGAATCGAGGTAGAGAATGAGCAACAATTGGTAATTCATGTGAAGACCCCCGAATGGCTGTCATGGTGGGCTATCCTGTTATACATCATAGGAATTATATTATTTATCGGACTTGTAGCTTATGCGGTATCGGTGTATAACGGACTGAGACAAAAAGTAATAGTGGAGCAACAAGTGACGGATATCAAACTCCGGTTCTTCACCAATATCAGCCACGAGTTACGTACTCCGCTGACTCTGATCGTCGCACCTATTGAAAACATCCTTCAGAACGAGCGCATCAGCCAAAGTGTGCGCAGCCAGTTGGAGATTGTACAGAGTAATGGCCAACGAATGCTGCGGATGGTAAACCAACTGCTGGAATTCCGCAAGGTACAGAACCAGAAGATGAAACTGAAACTGCAGCAGACGATGCTGAGCAGTTTGGTAGAAGAGACCAGCGCCAATTTCCGCAAAGAAGCCTACGAGAAACATATCCATTTTGAGATTGAAAACCGGACGGAGGATTCGACCGTCTGGGTGGACCGCGAGCGTATGGATACCGTCTTGTGGAATCTGCTGAGTAATGCATTCAAATTCACTCCGGCCGGTAAATCCATCCGAGTCATCATTGATTCCAAACCGGGATTCGTGACGCTGGCGGTAGAAGACGAAGGAGTAGGCATCGCGCCCGAGAAACGAAACGTGCTCTTTGAGCGATTCTCCAGCAATAACGAACTGAATAATTCCGGCATCACAGGCACAGGTATCGGAATGAACCTTACCAAAGAATTAGTGGACTTGCATCATGGCTATATAGAGGTAGAGAGCGAGGTAGGGAAAGGTACCAAGATCACTATCCTACTCCATACCGGGAAGGAGCATTTTGACGAGAGTGTAGAGTTTATTGCCGATGATATCTCTTCGGCTCAAGCTGCTGTTGCGCCTACCTTCGAAGACAAAATGGAGCAGTTGGAGCAAGAGCAACAAGACATGCCTCGGACTATACTGGTAGTGGACGACAATACGGACATGCGCAATTTCCTGACCAAGATATTGAGCCATGATTATCATATCGAGTCTGCAGCGGACGGAGAGGAGGCAGAAGAGATCATCCGTACCAAACAGATAGATCTGGTTGTGACCGATCTGATGATGCCGAAGATTGATGGTCTGCAGTTGACGCAATGGATCAAACAGAACAGGGATTTTGATTTTATCCCTGTCATTCTGCTGACCGCCAAGACCGCCATCGAGAGCCGGTTGCAAGCATTGGACTTCGGAGCGGATGACTACGTCACAAAACCATTTGAACCCGAATATTTACGGGCGAGAGTGCATAATATTTTGGTGCAACGCGATCAGCTGGAGCAGAGTTATCGTCAGCGCTTAATGCGATTAGAGCCGCAGAAGGCAGACGAGCCTATTCCGGGCGATGCCTTCCTGGCCAAACTGCTGGATGTGATGGAAAAGCAGATGGACAATAACACCCTGACAGTTGACGAACTGGTGGAAGAGATGGGCATGGGACGAACCGTATTCTTCAACAAACTGAAGAGTCTGACAGGTCTCAGTCCGGTAGAGTTCATCCGCGAAATGCGTATCAAACGCGCCGCACAATTATTGGAAGAGCGGCAATATAATATCACAGAGGTGACCTATATGGTAGGCATGAACGATAGCCGCTATTTCGCTAAATGCTTCAAGAACACCTACGGTATTACACCAAGCGAATATCGCCGCGCTGCATTAGAAAGGAAAGGTAACAGTGAGTAAAAAATGGTTCATATGGCTCTGCGCGGTACTGATAACAGCCGGTTGTAGCCATCAAGCCCCGCAACGCCCAAGCCAACGAAAAGGAGAGACTCCTCAGGTCGATAGCGCTGCATTGGCCCTAATGCAACTGAATAAGGAATTGGCGGAAGCTGCCGACAAAATGCTGATGCAAAAGGCATTGGAACAAAAGGAGCCTTATGCTTTATACGAAGGTAACATATGGGTTACTATCTTGGAGAGAGGAGATATAGACAGCCCGACTCCAAAGGTGGATGACGAATGGGTGGTGCACATGCGGATATTCAACTTGGAGGAACAACTGCTCGAGGATATTGAAGGCACCTACCGTATCGGCAAACACGAACTGCCGCTGGCCGTAGACGTACATATCAAAGAATGGCACCAAGGTTGCCGAGTAAGGATGTATGTACCATGGTACACCGCGTATGGCATGCAGGGAACGGACAAAATTCCTCCCTACGAAAATGTAATTATAGAGTTAGAACTGAAATAATGAAAAAAATTTTTTTAATAGGCCTCATAGGCATGGCCTTCCTGGCAAGCGGATGCAGCAGTAATACGTATTCAAGGCTGCGGGATCAAGAAGACAGACTGATAGCTAACTATATCAGTCGCAATAACCTGCAAATTGTCAAAGAAGAGCCGAGTAGTGATCACGTGTGGGGCGAGAAAGAATTCTACAAGATCACAGGAGTGGACAATTGCTATTTCCACCTGATTTCCCGCGGCGACTCCGTTCGCTACGACACTGTCAGCGCATCGCGCATAGACACCATCGACCAAAAAATCATAGCGAACGACCTGATCGTAGCGCGATACAAACGGTTCGGGCTAACAGAAAACGCCGATACTGTCAGTTATTGGACGACATTGGATCAAGCCTTTCCGTACGAGTTTCATTATATGAATTTAAGCGAGTGCGAAGCAACGGCATGGCACTTGGCTATTCGGCTGATGAAATACCCGGAGTCGCAATGCGAGATTATTGTACCCAGCAAGTTGGGCTTTTCTGCCGAACAGTCGTCTGTAACACCCTATGTATATATCTTGAAAATCAAAGTAAAACAATAATATGAGTCTGGTTAAAAGTATTTCCGGTATCCGCGGGACTATCGGAGGACGCGTAGGAGAAGGATTGAACCCGGTGGATATCGTTCGTTTCACCGCTGCTTATGCCACCCAACGCCGTGCTGCGCTGCCGGGTAACAACAAGATTGTGGTAGGCCGCGATGCACGCTTGAGCGGTCATATGGTAGAGCAGATTGTATGCGGTACGCTCATGGGAATGGGCTATGATGTAGTGAATATCGGTTTGGCTACAACCCCTACTACCGAAATCGCCGTCACCGGCGAAAAAGCCGCAGGAGGTATCATCCTTACCGCCAGCCACAACCCCAAACAGTGGAATGCGCTCAAACTGCTGAACGAAAAAGGTGAGTTCCTGAATGACGCCGAAGGGAAGGGAGTATTGGCTATTGCAGAGGCGGAAGACTTCTCTTTCGCCGAAGTAGATGAGTTGGGGCATATGACGACCAAAGACTATTTGCCCTACCATGTAGAGCAAGTTCTCAAATTGAAACTGGTGGATGTAGAGGCCATCCGAAAACGGCATTTCACGGTAGCTATTGACTGTGTCAACTCCGTAGGAGGCCTGGCTATTCCGGCTATCCTGCGCGCTGTGGGTGTAGAGGATATTATCGAACTGAACTGCACGCCGGACGGACATTTCCCCCACAACCCCGAACCGCTGCCGCAACACTTGACTCAAATCAGCGACCTGCTCAAGTCCGGCAAAGCGGATGTAGGGTTTGTTGTGGATCCCGATGTGGATCGTCTGGCTATCATCTGCGAGAACGGAGAGATGTTCGGTGAAGAATATACACTGGTCAGCGTGGCGGATTATATCCTACAGCATACACCCGGCAATACCGTCAGCAACATGTCTTCCACCCGCGCGCTAAGCGATGTTACGAAAGCGCATGGCGGAGAATATAGTGCGAGCGCCGTAGGCGAAGTGAATGTAGTGGCAGAGATGAAACGCGTAGGAGCTGTCATCGGCGGCGAAGGAAACGGAGGCGTGATCTATCCCGAATGCCACTACGGTCGAGACGCTCTCGTTGGTATTGCGCTCTTCCTAAGCCATCTGGCACATCTGGACATGAAAGTAAGCGAACTGCGCCGGACTCTACCTGACTATTGTATCAGCAAAAACCGCATTGACTTAACACCCGAGACGGATGTAGATGCTATTCTCGCCAAGGTCAAAGCACTCTACCAAAACGAACGTGTCAACGACCGCGACGGAGTGAAGATTGATTTTGCAGACGGATGGGTTCACCTGCGCAAATCCAACACCGAGCCTATCATCCGTGTCTATTCAGAGGCGGCTACTATGGATGAGGCGAATGCGCTGGCGCAACAAGTGATAGACGTAGTAAAAGCATAGTGGCTAAGTATTTCCTCATAGCAGGCGAAGCGTCCGGAGACATGCACGCTGCAGCGCTGATAGCGCAGATAGCCGAGCGTGACGAACAAGCCGTGTTCGCCGGTTTAGGCGGAGACAAGATGGCTGCAGCCGGATGTCACCTGTACCGCCATATACGCCATATGGCCTTTATGGGGATCGCTGCTGTCATCAGTCATTGGCGGGACGTACAAGCGAACTTCCGAATCGCCCGCAAGGCTATTATGGCTGAGCAGCCGGACGTGTTGATACTCATTGACTACCCTTCTTTCAACCTCCGAATGGCTGCTTTCTGCCGCAAGTACTTGCCGGCCACCAAAATCGTCTATTATATCCCACCTAAAGTATGGGCCTGGAAACGCAGACGGATTCACCGGATAGCCCGCCTTTGCGATGAGGTATTAGGCATATTCCCATTTGAACCCGCTTTCTACGCTAAATACGGCTATCGCTGCACGTACGTCGGAAACCCGACGGCGGAAGCCGTACGACATGATACCACCATTATTCCATCGGAGAACTCAAAACTCATCGCCATTCTTCCAGGTTCTCGACCTTCGGAAATCACCCACTGCCTGCCACGTATGATAGAGGCTGCGCGGAGATTTCCGGCATACCAAACAGTTGTTTGCGCAGCTCCCGGGATAGAGGATGAGTTTTATACACCTTATTTAAACGCAGGCGTTACGCTCGCGCGCGAGGCATACCGAACCGTGCGGTGCGCCTCTGCGGCTATTGTCAACTCCGGCACAGCGACACTCGAAACGGCTCTGTTAGGATGCCCGCAAGTAGCCGTTTATCATCTGGCCTGCTCGCGACTCATCGGGTTCATCCGTCGGTGGGCACAGCCGCTCCTTTTCTCCATCCGCCATTTCACACTCGTCAATATTATCGCAGGACGGGAAGTCATTAAAGAATGCATCGCAGACGACTTCACGCCGGACAAAATAGCGACCGAACTGAACAGCCTGCTCAACGACGAAGCCTACAAAAAAGAGATGCTCGCTTCGTACGAACATCTCTCTTCTCTTCTGGGGACTCAACCCGCTTCGGCTACTGCCGCCGAAATCATCACATCGAGACGATAAGTGCCGCCAATATATACGGCATAGCTCCCGCCAGCACTCCTTTGCTGAGACGCCAGGTGTCTGTTGTGTAAAAGACAAAGATTAGCGCCAGATCGGGGAATACGCTGACTAACAGCAGTTTGCTCAATACGCCTCCCGCTTGAAACTGCAAGGTCTGTAGCGGGTACCAGAGGTTCATCACCTCTATATAGGTCAGCCCGAAAGCCGCCGGCAACACTAACCCGATCAGTATTCCTATCCAGTATCGATCAAAGCGATCCATAGTCAGTCCAGTCCAAAGTAAGCGGTGTGATGGATAGCAACTGGTGCTGCATAGCCCAGATATCTGTATCGGTAGCAGAGGGTTCTTCATTCACAAACTCACCTCCTAACTTCCATCCTTTCAGCACGCCGTCCGGCAGTTCAGCCAGAGGCACTAACTCATTCGCCCAGTGGCCGACGCATTGCCTCGTCCACCGAATGCCTTCTATCTCGCCCACCGGAGCATTGATATTAAAGACGGTCCGCGGAGCGATGCCTTCTTCCAGCAAATGCTGGGTCACATCCACCAGAAAAGGCTGCAACCAGTGCAGATCTACATCCATCGCATGGCTGTCGATAGACCATCCGATAGCCGGTATACCCTTCTCTGCCGCTACAAAACAAGCACCTATCGTTCCGGAATACATCGCATTGATCGCTGCGTTGGAGCCATGATTGATGCCGGATACCACCAGATCTATCGGCATCTCGGGAAAGAGGTATTCCCGGGCTATCTTGATGCAGTCGGCCGGCGTACCGTTCGTCACGTAAACTTCTGCTCCGTTGAGGTCATGCTCCTCGATCCGCCGCACGTACATCGGTGTCTCTACACTGATGGAAGCCGCCTTGCCGCTTCGTGCACCGTCCGGACAGATGACCGTCACTTGGCCTAAACGTGTCATCTCCTTGGCCAGCAAGCGGATACCCGCCGTACCCCAGCCGTCATCGTTGACTACTACTATATTCATATTATTTCTCGGGGAACATGACTACCTCAAACATATTACCGGCTTTCACCAGTTCCTTGAGAGTGGCCTGTACTGTTTCGGCTGTGATAGCCTCAACCGCAGCCTTGTAGTCGCGGATATTGTTTTCTCCGTACATATAGTACATATAGAGCGACTGACGCCAATAGGTATTCTTCTCCAGATCCTCCTGATAATCCTTGAGCATCGACTCTTTTTCTTTCTGCAGGTCAGTTGCGAGCGGACCGTTGGCTATGATCGTATCTACCTCTTCGTGAATGATCTCCATCAGCCGTGCCTGTTTCTTGGGATCGGTATCAAACTGCATGATCAACCCGGCTCGCGGGGACGGGAGAGCTACCATATAGCCGTACGTTCCTACGCCGTACGAACCTCCTTCGCGCTCGCGGATGGACTCCAGATAGCGGGTTGAGAGGATGCGTCCGATCATCTCCATATTCAGGTCGTTGACCATCGTATAAGGCATGTCATAGGACGTATATTGAATACGGTTCGAGGCCGTTGTGGTCTCCATCTGACGGGTGAAATAGTTCTTCTGCTGGCCCAATGCAACCGTCACGTGGTGGTCAATAACTTCCTCATGCTGGCATTTTTTGGTTTTCAACCCTCCGAGCCACTGGCAAATCAAATCTTTCACTTTCTGGTCTTTCGGATCGATGTTTCCTACGAATACAAAGGTGAAATCCGCAGGATTGGCGAAACGCGCCTGATAAACCTCCAGCGCTTTGTCCAACGTCACTTTCTCCAGCAACTCCATGTTGTAAAGCGGAGCACGGTCGGAATGATTAGAACTCATCACCTGGATTGAATCGGAGAAAGCCGTCTTGGGATTCTTGTCGCGGTTGACCAGTTGGTTTTTCAGAAGACCCATCAAGGTCTCATAGGCTTGCTCATCGCGACGTGGAGAGGTGAAATACAGATACGTCAGCTGCAGCATCGTCTCCAGATCCTTGACGGAAGAAGAACCCTGCATCCGCTCTACATTCTCGGAGATCTCAGGACTTACCGATACCGTTTTGCCGGCCAGCGCTTTCTGCAACTCCGTAGCATTGAAACGACCTATACCGGACATCTCTATCACATAAGTTGCCACTTGTGCCGAAGGCAGGTCTGCCGTCTTCACCTGGCTGTAGCCGCCTTTCGAGAAGGCCTGCATCAGGATCTCATCCGCTTTGTATTCAGTCGGATGGAATACTACCTTGATACCGTTCGAAAGCATCCACTCTGTCGTCTCTATATCCTCATTGTAGCGGAATGATTTAATCTTACCTTTGCGCGGCGCTTTCTTGACCAACTCGGTATCAATTGTTTCCTCTACCGGAGCCTCGATAGCCAGTTCACTCTGACCGGCGAGTGAAGCCAGTACTGTCTCTTCCGACGGGATGTTCACACCCTCTTTTGCCGGACCGGAGATAGCCACTGTCGGATTAGCATGGATCAGCGATTTGGCGATATTATTGACGGTTTCCAAACTGACCATCGGTAGTACAGCCTGCACGAACTCATACTCCCACTGGGCACCGGGCATGCTCGCTTGATCCTCGAAATGACGGATACATTCGCGGGCCAGCGTGATATTCTTACGCGTATTACGCTCGTTGTAGTATTTCTCCATCGCGTTCAGCTTCTCGGTCTTAACGCGGTCCAGTTCACTCTGGGTGAAGCCATAGCGATGCATCTTCTCGAGCTGGAACAGCAAGTCATTGTAAGCCTCCGTCTCGCGGCCTTCTTTCGGAATAGAAACGCCGTAGAAAGCATCCATCTTCTTTGCCACCGAGCCGTAATAGCAACCCGCTCCTGTGAACGACGCCTTCGGGTCAAGAGCCAACTCCGTGAAACGGTTGTCCAGCATATCGCACACTAATCCGCGCACGAGGTTTAACATGTATTCCTGCGCTGTATTTTGCAATGCGTCCGGCAGTTCGTCGAACTTATACTCCATCGTTATGCGGCTGCCTTCCGCCTCCGGATCGGTCACAATAGCCACCAGCGGTTTGTCATTGTGATTAACGGTATAAATAGGACGTTCGCCATAGTTGGCGCGACGGGGAACATCCGCCCACAGGGCTTTGATCTTCGCCTCTATCGTATCCACATTGATGTCGCCTACCACAATAATTGCCTGGTTGTCCGGACCGTACCATTTGTGATAGTAGTCGCGCAATGCCTGATAGGCGAAATTATTGATAACGGCAGTGTCTCCGATCACGTCGCGTTTGGCATATTGCGTACCGGGGTACATCTTCGCGTTCATCTCTTTCCATATGCGACGACGGGCCGTACGACCGGTGCGCCACTCCTCGAGGATGACACCGCGCTCGGCGTCTATCTCTTCCGGCAAAAGCAGCAAGCCGCAACTCCAGTCATGCATCACCAGCAACGCGCTGTCCACTATACCCTCGCGGTAAGTAGGCACATCCGACAGACGGTAAACGGTCTCGTCGATCGAAGTGTAGGCATTGATATTTCCGCCGAAATTGACACCTACCGACTCAAAATAATTGATGATACCCTTGCCCGGAAAATGCTGGGTGCCGTTGAACGCCATATGCTCCAAAAAATGCGCCAGACCGTTCTGATGATCCTCTTCCAGGATAGCACCTACAGCCTGCGCGATATGGAACTCCGCACGTTGTTTGGGCTGCTCGTTATGACGGATATAATAGGTCAGTCCGTTTTCCAACTTGCCGTAACGAACCTCCGGGTCCATCGGCAGTTTCTCCGGTGCCTCTTGGGCAGACACCATAGTCGCTGCACATAGCAGCAATACGCTAAACAGTAGTTTTTGGTTCTTCATTATCGTCTGTTGTTTGAGATTTCTTTTTACGGGGAGCACGCTTCTTGGGCTGGGGCTGTTCTGCTTCGGCTAAAGCGGCATTGGCTTCCAATAACTCATCGCCTCTGCTCTTCCAAGGCCGCGGGCCCAGGATACGCTCCACATCTTCGGAGGTGATCACCTCCCGCTCTATCAGCAATTGCGCTATCTGATGATGCCCTTCCGCATGCTCCGTCAGGATCTGCTTTGCACGCTTCATCTGGTCGGCGATGATACGCTGGGTCTCTTTGTCTATCAACTCTGCCGTGCTGTCCGAGTAGGGTTTGGTGAACCCGTAGTCGTACTTGCCTGTCGAGTCGTAGAAGCTGACATCCTTCAGTTTCTCGCTCATGCCATAATAAGCCACCATGGCATACGCCTGTTTGGTAGCGCGCTCCAAGTCATTGAGAGCACCCGTCGACGTCTGCTCTAGGAATAGTTGTTCTGCGGCGCGGCCGCCGAGCAGCGAACAGAGTTCGTCCAGTATATGCTCTTCGTTGGTTAACTGACGCTCTTCCGGCAAATACCAAGCTGCTCCGAGTGCCATGCCGCGCGGCACAATGGTCACTTTCACCAGAGGATTAGCCCATCGCAGCATCCAACTGATGGTCGCATGACCCGCTTCGTGATAAGCAATAGAGCGCTTCTCCTCCTCAGTCATGATCTTGTTCTTGCGCTCCAGACCGCCTACGATACGATCTACCGCATCCATGAAGTCCTGTTTGGTCACTTTCTTGCGTCCGCCGCGGGCAGCGATCAAGGCCGCCTCGTTACATACATTCGCTATATCCGCTCCCGAGAATCCGGGCGTCTGTTTGCTCAGAAAATCGATATCCACACTCTCGTCTAACTTCAGCGGACGCAGATGCACCATGAATATCTCCTTACGCTCCTGCAAATCCGGCAACTCGACATGTATCTGCCTGTCGAAACGTCCCGCACGCAGCAGAGCTGCGTCCAGCACATCGGCGCGGTTAGTGGCAGCCAGAATGATCACACCGCTGTTGGTGCCGAACCCGTCCATCTCTGTCAGCAGCTGGTTAAGCGTACTCTCCCTTTCGTCATTGCCGCCCGTGAACGTGTTCTTGCCTCGCGCACGACCGATAGCGTCTATCTCATCGATGAAGATGATAGCTGGAGCTTTCTCTTTCGCCTGACGGAATAGATCGCGTACGCGACTGGCGCCTACACCGACGAACATCTCCACGAAATCCGAACCGCTCATCGAGAAGAACGGCACGTTCGCTTCACCCGCTACCGCTTTGGCCAGCAAGGTCTTACCTGTTCCCGGAGGACCTACGAGAAGTGCTCCTTTGGGGATCTTGGCTCCTATCTCCGTGTATTTCTTCGGATTCTTGAGAAACTCTACGATCTCTTGTACCTCCTGTTTCGCGCCGTAGAGACCCGCCACATCCTGGAAGGTCACTTTGTCTTTTTTATTGCTGTCGAATAGCTGCGCCTGCGCTTTCCCTACACCGAATATACCTCCTGCTCCGCCGGCGCTGCCTATGCCGCGGCTCATATAGACGAAGAATAAAACGATCAGTACGAACGGAAGGATATTCACGAGGATGAGATACCAGTAGTCGCGCGACTTGGTGTAAGTCACATCGATAGCGGCCTGACCGGCTTCCTTGCGGGCAGTATTGACCGCATCCATATATTTGGAAAACTCATCTACTGCAGGCACCTGGGTTCTCAGCACACCTTTGGCTTTCTCCCCGTCGCCTTGCGTCCCGAAAACGAGCGTGTAACTCTGCGGCTTCACGGTTGCTTTCGCCTGCAAGTCGTCCGACACCTCTATCTTCTCTATCGCTCCGGCTTCGATATATGCGGTGAGTTTGGTGTAACTCAACTCTTTGCTCGCACCGGCACCTTCTTTGTCCCCAAAGAAATAGAAACCCATCAACGCAAAAGCGAGGGTATAGAGCACCAGACTGATCCACCGGCGTCCTCCGGAGGGTTGCGGGCCTTTTCTTTGCGGCTTGTTATTTCTCTTTTCTGCCATTGATAATAGTTTAACGGTTTAACAATTTAACAATTTAACGCTCATAGCATCTCCGGCAGTTCCGTAATTTTTCCGTCTGCCCAGAGGTGCTCGATGTCATAGAATGCCCGCGGCTCACGCTGCATCACATGCACGAAGATTGTGCCGTAATCCATCGCTATCCACTCTGCGTTTTCCTGACCCGCCACACTCAAAGGGTGAACATGCGTCTTCGTCCTGACAAAATCATCTATCTCGTCTGCGATAGCGGATACCTGGGTATTACTCTGACCCTCGCAGATCAGCATCATCTCTACGGGCGCTTCTTTGATCTTGCGCAAGTCAATAGTCACAATCCGCTGCCCTTTGCGGTTGCGTACACCCTCAATAATAGTGTCTAATAGTTTTTTGGTGGTTATTTCTTTCATATTTTGTTTTATTTCTTACAAACTCTTGATATATTTGTCTGCTTCGATAGCCGCTTTGGCACCGCTTCCGGCAGCGACGATAGCCTGGCGATAATGCGGATCGGCGCAGTCTCCGGCGGCAAAGACACCGGGAAGGCCTACCCCTTGCCCCTCCCTAAAGGGAAGGGAGAAACATTGCGTAGAGGCTCCATCTACGATGATGTACCCCTCAGCGTCGCGGGCTACATAGTCCTTGAATAACTCTGTGTTCGGATGATGACCGATAGCCAGGAAGAAACCGTCGATGGCTATATGCCGCATCGCTTCGTCCGGCTCGCCTTTGCGGTACACCAGGTCTGCTCCCTGTACCTTGCCTTCACCCGTCAACTGCAGCGTATTATGCTCAAAAAGCACCTCTATCTTCGGGTTGTTCAGCACGCGTTGCTGCATGATCTCCGAAGCACGAAGATAGGGTTTGCGAACAATCATATAGACCTTCTCGCAGAGCCCCGCCAGATAATTGGCCTCTTCGCAGGCGGTGTCTCCGCCGCCTACTACCGCTACCGTTTTCTTGCGATAGAAGAAACCGTCGCAGGTGGCGCAAGCACTCACGCCGCGGCCTTTGTACGTCCGCTCGCTCTCAATGCCGAGGTATTTGGCACTCGCGCCCGTAGCAATGATCACTGCATCCGCTTCATATTCCTCCGTATCTTCCACCCATACTTTCTTCGGACTGACAGAGAAATCTACCTTGGTCACAATACCCGACACGAATTTTGTGCCGAAGCGTTCTGCCTGACGGCGCATGTCGTCCATCATCGTGAACGGCTCTACGCCGTCCGGATAACCCGGAAAATTCTCCACCTCCGTCGTGGTCGTCAACTGCCCGCCAAGCTGCGGACCTTCTATCAGCACCGGCTCCAGATTAGCACGGCTCGCATAGATAGCAGCCGTGTATCCCGCAGGACCGGAACCTATTATCAAACATTTTACTCTATTCATATTGCTAAAATCTCATATCGTTAATGTATGTATTCTTATCGGCTTGAAGGCTGAAAATTGAATCATCCTTCGTACTTTGTACTTTGTCACTTTGTATAAATTTCGGCTCTTTCATCTTCAGTGTCGAAGTCTTTTTGCCCTCTTTGATCTCCACCGACAGCGGCATCAGGTCGCTGTTTCGCACCTTCAGCACAAAGCGGTTGATACCGATACTCTGGTCCTTCGGCGTCAGCGTCACTATCGTCTGCGAACCGTCCTGCGTCGCCCGCTCCGTTATGTTACAAACTCCTACCAGCGCCTTGGCGTACAGCAGCGGATTCGCTTCCACCAACTCCTGCTCCGTAGGGTTCGAGAGCGTCAACTCATCGGTCTGGGCGGAGTACATATACATCGTCTTGCCGTCGTACGCCGCCTCGAGGTCGAACATCTCCAGACGGAACTTACTCCCCTGCATGATGATCTCGCCGGGAAAATTCATCGGTGCATTCACCTCTTCACTCACCGTGACGGTAAACTGCGACTTCAAAGTCTTCTGCTCGAGATTCGTTAAGAAACTCGTCAAAACCGATAATATAATTAATAACCCTTTCATATTTAGTCTTTGTACCTCGTCCCTTGTACTTTGTACTTGGTACTTAGTCCCTTAGTACCTTACCTGACTCCCAGTTCCTCCAGCAGTTTCTCCAGTTGGTCCAAATCTTGTATCAGCACGTCCCTTCCCTTCGGACCTTTGTTCGGGCCCACGATGCCGGCAGCCTCCAGTTGGTCGGACAGTTTGCCGGCGCGGTTATAACCGATCTCGAACGCACGCTGCAGACGGCTCGTCGAACCTTCCTGTTTGGTCACCACGTACCTCGCTACGTCCGCGAACATCGGATCGAGCCGTTTCATATCCACGCTGCCAGGAGCCAAAGCTTCCCCTTCGCCGCCTTCGCCTACATACTCCGGCAACTGATACGGTTCGGTATAGCGTTGCTGTTTGGAGATATGCTTCACTATCTCGTCCACCTCCGGTGTATCGACGAACGCGCACTGTACACGGGTGATGCTGGCGTTGCCGGCATAGAGGCTGTCGCCGCGGCCGATCAACTGCTCCGCTCCCTTCGCATCCAGCACCGTACGGCTGTCAATCACACTCTGCGTGCGAAGCGCAATACGCGTAGGGATATTCGCCTTGATCACACCCGTCACAATATTGACACTCGGACGCTGGGTTGCCAGGATCATGTGCATTCCTACGGCGCGCGCTTTCTGCGTGATACGGGCGATAGGCGTCTCCACCTGCTTGCCCGCCTGCATGATGAAATCGCCGTACTCGTCGATGATGATGACGATATAGGGCAGGTATTGGTGATGCAGACTGTCGCCCACCAACTTGTTGGGATTCAGCCGTCTGCGGACGAACTTGTCGTTGTAGTCCTCCAGATTGCGCACGCCCGCATCCATCAGCAGTTTGTACCGGTTCTCCATCTCGATCACCAGCGAATTCAATGTGTTCACCACCTTGTCGCAGTCGGTGATGACGATCTGCTCCGGATCGGTGTCCGGCATCGCCGCTAAGAAATGTTTCAGCAGCGGCTTGTACGGAGCGAACTCTACCATCTTCGGATCGACCATCACCAGCTTCAGCTCCGCCGGATGTTTCTTGTACAGCAGCGAAGTGATGATCGCGTTGATGGCTACGGACTTACCTGTTCCTGTCGCACCGGCTACCAGCAAGTGCGGCGTCTTCGCTAAGTCGAACATGAACACCTCGTTCGTGATCGTCCGTCCGTAGGCGATCGGCAGCTTCATCTTCGTCTCTTCCTGAAACCTCTTGGAAGCGATCACCGAGTGCATGCTTACCACCTGCGGCTTCTCGTTCGGCACCTCGATACCGATTGTTCCCTTTCCCGGCATCGGAGCAATAATACGGATACCGGTAGCGCTCAGACTCATCATGATATCGTTCTCCAGCGCCTGGATCTTCGCTACGCGGATACCGGCTTTCGGCACTATCTCATAGAGCGTCACGGTCGGTCCGACCGTCGCTTTGATGCTATCAATTTCTATGCCATAGTTGCGAAGCGTCGTCACGATACGTGCGCCGTTCGCCCGCTGCTCCTCTTCGTCGATCACCGGAGCGGCCTCGTTGTCATATACTTTCAGCAACCCCAGACTCGGGAACTTGTAGAACTCCAGATCTTTGCGCGGGTCGTACGGACCGAGTTTCTCTAATAGCTTGTCCGGGTCCTTGGTGTATAACTCATCCTCCGCCACATCCTCTATCTCCAGATCCGGATCCTTGGGCTTTTCCTCTTCGGGTCTCTTGCTTTCTTCCTTCAGCAGATCCGTCAGCGTACCGTCCGCAGGACCTCCGTCGTCCGGCAACTCCGGCGCCTCCGGCTCGGTAGGCTCCTCGATCGCTATCTCCGGCTCGTCGCCTTCGCCCCCTATCGGCTCTATCGTGAAGGTCACTTCGTCACCCTCACTGCTCATCTCCCCTCCTTTCAGAGAACTTCCTGGGGTAGGCTCTCCGCCGTCTATCGGCAGATCGATCGTCACCTCCGTATCCTCGTCCGGCTCTTTCGGCGCCTTCTTCTTGAATAAACCCGCGAACCAGATCCCGAAAGACTTGCATCGGTCGATAAACCTCTCATCGCTCACTACCAGAAATATCGTCAGCGCCACTACCAGAATAATGCCCGTCCCCAATTCGTTCAGATAACTGACCATCCATCGTGCCGAAGCTTCGCCGAAAGCGCCGCCCCAGAGGAACACACCCGTCTGGTGCACCATGTTGTGCGCAAAACCCAGCGTCACAGAACCCCATAGCACCACAAAGGTACCGCAGAGGAATATCTTCAGCGCCGGTATATCCCGGAAAACATGCATGATACGCAAAGCGTATGCACCGATCATCAACGCCAGCAGCACGGACATAAATCCGAAACTGCCGTCGATCATAAACCGCGCCAGCACGGCGCCCGGCAAACCTAACAGATTCCGTATCGCCTCGCGGTTAGCGATGCGCTCCGGACGGGAAAGGGACAGTATCGACTGATCGGACGGACCGGTGAAAAGATAACTCACATACGCCAGCAGGGCGATCACGGAAAAGGTCAGCAGCACGATCCCGCACACCATACGGGTCTCCCGGGCGTTCAGAAACAAACGCACCGATTCCCACACGCTCGGCTTCTCCACCTTGATGGCGCGACGGGGGGCATCTGCCTGCATATTGCTTAGTTTGGATGTAGTTCGGGGCATAGTAACTCAATTTAGTGCGCAAAAGTACAAAAAATAATTGATATAAAAAAGCAAAAAGTACAAAGTACTTGATTTTTCGTCAAAAAAAACGCTTTTTAGAAAATAAAGTTCGCGTGCGCTTGCGTAAATAAAAAATAATTGCTATCTTTGCAGCCGCTTTAAGTATGGACATGGACGAAATGATACGACATGAGGGCATCGTGATGAGCGTCGGCGGAGAGCTGGCGCATATCCGGATCGTGCAGACGAGTGCCTGCTCGGCGTGCAAGGCCAAGAGCATGTGCATGTCCGCCGAGAGCCGGGAGAAAGAGATGGACGCCGTCATGCTCGAGCCCATGCAGCCCGGCGACAAAGTGGAGGTGCTGGTGCGAGAGCGGCTCGCTTGGAAAGCCGTCCTCCTCGCCTATATACTCCCCTTCATCGTCATGATCGCCCTTATCGCTATCCTCGATGTGCTTACCTCATGGCCTGAAGCCGTCGTCGGCACTATTTCCCTCTGCGGGATCGCCCTGTATTATATCGGACTCAGCGTCTTTAAGCACCGATTGCAAACCCAGTTTTCATTCACGGCAAGAAAAATCTAATCAATAACAAACAAACTAAAATCCAAAAACATGAATTTAATCCTGATTTCAATGGGAGTTCTGGGCGTGACAGCCTTACTCGCAGCTATCCTGCTGTATGTTGTCAGCCTGTTCTTCAAAGTGGAAGAAGATCCGCGCATTGACCTCGTGGCGGCTGCGCTGCCGGGTGCCAACTGCGGCGGATGCGGTTTTGCCGGATGCCGCAATTTTGCGGAGGCATGCGTCAAAGCCGGTGGTATCGATGGATTGGCGTGCCCCGTAGGAGGCGAACCCACCATGGAACAAGTGAAACTGATCTTAACCCCTGCCGACGCACAGGAGCAAGCGCCCGCTGAGCAAAACGGAGACAAGAAAGGTTTCGATCCTGTTATCGCAGAGAAAATCAAAGCGCTCGCTACACCGAGAGCCGCGTTCCCGCTCAACATCGCCATGGCGCAAAAATCCTAATTCACAATTCGTAATTCTTAATTTTTAATTTTTAATTTAGAATGCGTACATTTAAAATAGGCGGAGTTCATCCGCATGACAACAAACAATTCTCCGCACACCGGCCTATCACCGAGTGCCCGCTGCCCAAGCAGGCTATCATCCCGCTTGTCCAGCATATCGGCGCACCCGCACAGGCTGTCGTCGCTGTCGGAGCGAAAGTAAAAGTAGGCGAACTGCTGGCCAAAGCCGGCGGGTTCGTTAGTGCTAATATCTGCTCGCCGGTAAGCGGTACAGTCACCAAGATAGGGGAATGGACCGACGCCTGGGGCGCACCCGGACAGGCGATCTTCATCGATGTGGAGGGAGACGAATGGCTGCCCGAGATCGACCGCACGCCCGATATAGCGCGCCAGTGCACCCTCGAGCCCAAAGCGATCATTGACAAGATCGCAGCGGCAGGTATCGTAGGTCTCGGAGGCGCTTGCTTCCCTACCCATGTCAAACTGCTCCCGCCTCCGGGCAAGAAAGCGGAGGTCCTCATCGTCAACGGTGTGGAGTGCGAACCCTATCTCACCTGCGACCACCAGCTCATGCTCGAGCATGGAGAGGAACTGATCATCGGTATCCAGATCCTCAAGAAAGCGCTCGGTGTCGAGAGAGCTATCATCGGTATCGAGAATAACAAACCCGACGCAATTGAGCATATGACCAAACTGGCGAATGCTTCGCTGGGTATCGAGGTCATGCCGCTCAAACTGCGCTACCCGCAGGGCGGTGAGAAACAGCTCATCGACGCTTGTATCGGTCGCCAGGTGCCCTCCGGAGCTCTCCCTATCGAGGTAGGGGCCGTCGTGGACAATGTGGCTACTGTCTATGCCGTCTATGAGGCGGTGCAGAAGAATAAACCGCTGATCTCCCGCGTCATGACCGTCACCGGCAAGAATGTTGCCAAACCGGGCAACTACTCCGTCCGCTTCGGTACGCCGATAGAGGACGTGATCACCCTCGCCGGAGGCGTGCCTGTGGATACCGGCAAGATCATCGGCGGAGGTCCTATGATGGGGCGCGCCATGGATCATATAGAAGGCATGCCGGCTAATAAACGTCTCTCCGGCCTGCTCTTCATGACCGAGGCGGAGAGTATCCGTCCGGAGGAAGAGAACTGTATCCGCTGCGGTAAGTGCGTTCAGGCTTGCCCGATGGGACTCGAGCCCTATCTGCTACAGCGCATGGCGCAGCTCGAGATGTGGGAAGAACTCGAGAAACATGATATCATGGACTGTATCGACTGCGGTTGCTGCGTCTTCACTTGTCCTGCGCATCGACGCCTGCTCGACGGCATTCGCCCGGGCAAGGCCAAAGTGGGCGCTATCCTCCGGGAGCGCGCTGCTGCGAAAAAGTAATTTAAATTTTTAATTCGTAATTTTTAATTTTTAATTATGAAAAATCTTATAGTTGCTCCCGCTCCTCACGCCCATAGTGGTGACAGCGTGCGCCGGAATATGCTTCTGGTGATCCTCGCGCTCATGCCCGCCTATGTGGTGTCGGTGATTGAGTTCGGATGGGGAGCATTGATCACTGCGGCTATTTCGGTCTGCGCATGTGTAGCTACCGAGTATCTCATCGGCCGCTATCTGCTTAAGGAGAAAAAACAGACTGTCGGCGACCTCTCGGCGGTGCTCACCGGTCTGCTCTTGGCTTTTAACTTACCATCCAATCTCGATTGGTGGATCGTCCTCATCGGTGCCGTTGTGGCTATCGGTGTAGGCAAGATGACTTTCGGCGGTCTGGGTCAGAACCCCTTCAACCCCGCCCTCGTGGGACGTGTGTTCCTCCTCATCTCTTTCCCCGCCCAGATGACCACCTGGCCGCTCGCGCAGGGATTCGCAGGATCGTATGTCGATGCAGAGACCGGCGCTACGCCTCTCTATTTCCTCAAGCATATCGTCGAAGCAGGAGACGCCTCCGCTATTCAGTATCTGCCTTCGCTCTGGGATTCCTTCCTCGGCGTCATGGGCGGATCGCTCGGTGAGGTCAGCGCCGCTGCGCTGATCCTCGGAGGACTCATCCTCATCTGCTGCCGCGTTATCACATGGCATATTCCGGTAGCTATCATCGCTACGGTCGCTTGCTTCGCTGCTTGCACAGGCCTCGCCGGCGCCCTGCCCGAAGGACTCACTACCGGACAGTATGTAGCCTACCAGCTCCTCTCCGGAGGTCTCATGCTCGGTGCCTTCTTCATGGCTACCGACTATGTCACCTCCCCGATGACCGCATGGGGCAAGATCCTCTTCGGTATCGGTATCGGATTCATCGTTATGGTCATCCGTACTTGGGGCAATTATCCCGAGGGTATGTCTTTCGCTATCCTGATCATGAACGCTTGCGTTCCGTTGTTGAACAAGTTCCGCCCGACGCGTTTCGGCGAACCTAAAAAAGCATAAGGAGGTACTGCTATGGCTAAATTGGAAAGTACATTTAAGAACATGGTTCTTAGCCTGGTGATCATTGCTATGGTTGCTGCAGGCGCGCTTGCCGGCGTCTATATCCTTACGGAGAAGAATATCGCCCTCCAGGAGGCGCAGAAACAGCAGGCGGCTATCCTCGCTGTCCTGCCTGAGGGATGCACCGTTGCCGAACCCGAGCAACTGGAGGAGGTGACGATCTACAAAGCCTTCATCGACGACCAATGGATTGCTACCGCGGTCGAGACCAGCGAAGTGGGTTTCGACGGACCGCAGGTCATCATGGTCGGTCTCGATGCCGAAGGCAAAGTGCTCGACTATGTGGTCCTCAAGCAAACCGAGACTCCGGGTCTGGGGGCGCATATCGACCATTGGTTCAAACATGCCGATAAACCGGCGCAAAATATTATCGGACGCCAGGCCGGTGCGCTCGCGGTGTCCAAAGACGGAGGAGAAGTGGATGCTATCACGGCCGCTACGATCTCTTCGCGGGCCTTCCTCAAGGCTATCAACAAAGCCTATGCCGCTATCGCTGCCCAAGAGGTAGAAGCCGCTACCGGAGCCAGCCAATTGAATAAAGAACAAAATGAAGAAACGGAGGTAGGTCATGAATAATGCAATGAAAACTCTCACCAATGGTATTCTCAAGGAGAATCCTACTTTTGCGCTCGTGCTCGGTATGTGTCCTACTCTGGCTACTACCACCAGCGCTATCAACGGTATGTCCATGGGCTTGGCTACCCTCTTCGTGCTCGTATGCTCGAATGTGGTGATCTCGCTCCTCAAAAACCTCATCCCGGATAAAGTGCGTATTCCGGCTTTCATCGTCGTGATCGCTACTTTCGTGACGATGGTCCAGCTCATCATGCAGGCGTACCTGCCCGCTATCTATGATGTCCTCGGCCTCTTCATCCCGCTGATCGTGGTGAACTGTATCGTCCTCGGACGTGCAGAGGCTTTTGCCGCTAAGAATAGCGTCGGCCTCTCCGCGCTGGACGGTATCGGCATGGGACTCGGATTCACCCTCTCGCTTACCGTACTCGGCGTGATACGCGAGTTCCTCGGAGCCGGCACAGCCTTCGGATTCCAGATCTATAGCAGCCAGTTCGCATCGCTCATCTTCGTCCTCGCGCCGGGTGCCTTCATCGCCCTCGCTTACATGATGGCTATCGTCAACAAACTGCAGAAGAAGTAATTCGTAATTTTTAATTTTAAATTTTTAATTGAAATGGTTTACTTTCTGATATTCATCTCTGCAATATTTGTTAATAATATTGTATTGAGCCAGTTCCTGGGCATCTGCCCGTTCCTGGGTGTAAGTAAGAAGATCGATACTGCGCTGGGTATGAGTGCTGCTGTGACGTTTGTCCTCACCCTCGCTACCGTTGTTACCTATCTTCTCCAGAAACTGCTGACCTTATGGCATGTGGAGTTCCTCCAGACTATCCTCTTCATCCTCGTTATCGCTGCCCTCGTGCAGATGATCGAGATCATGCTCAAGAAGGTGTCTCCGGCGCTCTATCAGGCGCTCGGTGTATTCCTCCCCCTTATCACTACCAACTGCTGTATCCTCGGTGTCGCCCTGATCGTGGCGGACCAGAATAAACTGCTGGCTAAACTGCCGCTCGGAGCCGACTACGGACTCCTCTCCGGCACCGTCTATGCCTTCGCTACCGCAATCGGATTCAGCCTCGCGCTCATCCTCTTCGCCGGTATCCGAGAGCAGCTGGCTATGAATAAAGTGCCGGAGGCTATGAAGGGAACACCTATCGCCCTCCTCACGGCCGGCCTCCTCGCTATGGCTTTCATGGGCTTCAGCGGTGTTGTATAATCTGAATCCTGAAAGCTGAATGCTTTCCTCTATATACGCGCGCACCTATTTTCATTAATTAAGTGCGCGCGTATGTGTAAAGAGATTATTGCATCATGAAAAACTTCTATATCGGTATCCTTTTTCTGTCCTTCATTTTTGTCGGGTGTACTGCGCGGCAGCCTCAGTACCGTATTGGTGTGAGCCAGTGTCTGGACGACGCGTGGCGGCAGAAGATGAACTATGAGATGGAGCGCGAACTGCTGCTGCATCCTGAGATGACGCTCTCGCGCCGTATTGCTTATGGCAGTAACGAACTCCAATGTGCCCAGATCGACAGTTTTATCAGCGAACGGGTGGATCTACTGATTGTCAGCCCGAATGAAGCAGAACAGGTCAAACCCGCCGTTACACGTGCCTATAGAGCCGGTATCCCCGTAATTGTAGCAGACAGACGCGTCACCGGTGACGAATGGACCGCTTTCATCGGAGGAGACAACTACAAAGTAGGATCGCTTATGGCACAATGGGTCAACTCCCATCTCCCATCGCCTGCCACACGCCGCACCTTGGCTATCCTTGAAGTAGCCGGTCTACCGGGTTCAACTCCCGCTACGCTCCGGCATCAAGGCATGATGGATGGTATAAATCCCCGAATAGAGGTTCATTCGGTTATGGGAAGCTGGTATCGCGAAGAGGCCTATGCAGTCGTCTCTGAATTTCTGGCTAAGCATCATAATATTGATCTTATTGTAGCTCATAATGACCTCATGGCGATAGGAGCGTCTGAGGCGGTAAAAGACAGCGAACTATCGACCAAAAAGAATATCCCCATTATGGGAGTCGATGGCATTAAACCGGGATTGCAAGCTATTGTAGATGGCAAAATAGAATGTACCGCAACCTATTCCTCCCGTGGGGATATGGTCATTGAAGCAGCTGCGCATATATTGCATAAAGAGCCGTTTGTGCGTGATACGGTGCTTGAGACCGCGCTGGTAGATGTCACCGCTGCATATCCGATGTTAAAACAGGACGAAGCTATCACGCGTGACCTAGAAACCCTGCACATCGTGCAGACTCAAACAGAAAACAAATGGAAGCAACAACAACTGGACCGATTTATCCTAATTCTGTTTGTGGTGTTTTTCTTCACTCTATTTTTGATTACCTTGGGATATATTCTCTTTAAGCAACGAAAAATCCAGACGGAGATCAAACATGAAATTCTTCCTCAATTAGAGAACATGCAGGAGGCGATCCAGTTGAGCCGCAAAGACGAAGCGTTTGCTGAACGGCTGAAACAGATAGTAGAGGAGCACCTGACTGACCCGAATCTGAGCGTGGAATATTTAGGTACAATGCTTCAGTTGAGCCGCACCCAGCTCTTCCGCCGCGCTAAGACAGCAATAGGGAAAGGCCCGCTGGACTATATCCGCGAGAGACGCCTCATTCGCGCTGACGAACTGCTACGCACGACCGACATGACAATCCAGCAAGTATCGTTAGAGTTCTGTTTTTCTTCCCCGGGCTATTTTACCAAATGCTATAAAGAGTACTTCGGTCATCTCCCCAGCGTGCGCTAATACACAACATGCGTAGGATAGCATAATTGTTGCAAAATATGTCACATTTGTTGCAGTGAAACATTAGTGGCATATTTTGCAACATGATTTTTTGCGTGTGTGTCAAAATGCGCGTATCTTTGCAGCGGAATTTGAGCAATCGGATTTCGCTACATTGCTTTTTTACAATCAAAATTAACAATATCATGAAACAAAAAAGTGTGTTCTTAGCCTTTCTCCTGATGGTATGCTGCACGATGGCTTCGTACGCGCAGGTGACCGCTACGGGTGTCGTGGTGGATGCTGCTACGGGTGAGCCGATCATTGGAGCGTCTGTACTGGAGGAAGGTACATCGAATGGTACGATTACCGATTTCGATGGTAATTTCTCACTTCCTGTAGGCAAAGATGCCATGGTAGTGATTTCGTATGTGGGTTATAAGACCCAGCAGTTATTCCCGAAAGCGAACATGAAAGTCTCCCTCGCGGAGGACAGCGAGGTGCTGGAGGAAGTGGTAGTAACCGGTTATACGACGCAGCGTAAAGCCGACCTGACCGGTGCTGTTTCTGCTATCTCGGCGAAAGATCTGGAGAAACAGCAGGAGAATAACCCGATGAAGGCCCTTCAGGGAAAAGTACCGGGCATGAATATCTCTGCGGATGGTAACCCTTCAGGAACAGCAACGGTACGTATCCGAGGCACAGGTTCTTTGAATTCCTCCAACGATCCTCTTTACGTCATAGATGGTGTACCTACGACCTCGGGCATGCATGAGCTCAACCCGAATGATATTGAGTCCATCCAGGTGCTCAAAGACGCCGCGTCCGCGAGTATATATGGTTCGCGCGCTGCTAACGGTGTTATCATCATCACCACCAAGAAAGGCTCGGAGGGTAAGTTAAGTGTCTCTTTGGATGCATCCGTAGCTGTGCAGAACTACGTAAACCGTATGCACGTCCTCAATTCCGAGCAGTTCGGTCGAGCTATGTGGCAGGCATATGTCAACGATGGTACGGCTGATCCGAACACCAACGTATTGGGGTATCATTACGACTGGGGTTATAACGAGCAAGGCCAGCCGGTTTTGAATAACATCATGCTCAACAAGTACCTCGATGCTGCCGGAACAGTACCGGTAAGCAATACTGACTGGTTTGCTCAGACCACCCGTCCCGGCGTGATACAGAACTACAATATCTCTGTCAGCAACGGTGGTAAGAAGGGTAGTGCGTTCTTCTCTCTGGGCTACTACAAAAACGACGGTATTATCAAGACGACTAACTTCGACCGTTTTTCGGCACGTGTTAACAGCGACTATAAGATGCTGAACGATATTGTGACTATCGGTGAGAACTTCACGCTTAACCGCACTTCTGAGGTAGGCGCTCCCGGCGGTTACATTGAGAGCGTGCTCCAATACAACCCCTTGCTGCCGGTCTATACGACCAACGGCGATCTGGCGCAGGCTCCTTCGTCCAGCGGCTTCCCGCAACGTGAGAATCCTCTCTCCATTCTGGAGCGCAACAAAGACAACCGATACACCTATTGGCGTTTGTTCGGAAACGTGTTCATCAATATCAACCCGATTAAGGGCTTGAATATTCGTACTACGGCAGGTCTCGACTATGCGCAGAAGAAGCAGCGTTTCTTCACGTATCCCATCACCGAAGGTGTGGTGGCTAATGATAAGAATGCCGTAGAAGCAAAACAAGAGCATTGGACAAAATGGATGTGGAACGCCATTATTACCTATAATCTGGAGATTGGCAAGCACCGTGCAGACTTCTTGTTGGGAACGGAGCTTAACAGACAGATAGATGAGTGGTTCTCTGCTTATAAAGAGGACTTCATCGTGCTCAATCCTACCTATATGTGGCCGTCAGCAGGAACGGGTATAGCCCAGGCTTATGGAGGCGGCGGCAGTTTCTCGCTGATCTCTTTCTTTGGAAAGGCGAACTATAGTTACGACAACCGCTACCTTGTATCTCTGACGATGCGCTATGATGGTTCAAGTCGTTTCGGTAAAAACAACCGCTTTGCTTTCTTCCCCTCTGTTTCCGCCGGTTGGCGTATCAGCCAGGAGAAGTTCATGGCAGGAGCCAATTCGTGGTTGGACGATCTGAAACTGCGTGTTTCGTGGGGTCAGACGGGTAACCAGGATATCAATGCTACCGCGCGTTATACTATCTACGACTCCAACTATGGTGTGAACGAGAACGGTGGTCAGAGTTACGGTACGTCGTACGACATCGCCGGCACCAACGGTGGCGGTATTCTTCCTTCGGGTTTCCGCCGCACGCAGATCGGTAATGACGATATCAAATGGGAGACTACGACCCAGACTAACGTCGGTCTCGATTTCTCTTTCTTCAAACAGACGTTCTACGGTTCGTTCGACTGGTTCTATAAACAAACGAAAGACATCCTCGTGCTCATGACCGGTATCGGAGTAATGGGTGAAGGCGCATCGCAGTGGGTGAACGCCGGCGCGGTGGATAATATGGGTGTTGAGTTCCAGTTAGGTTACCGCAACCAAACCAAAGGAGGCTTCAAATACGATATCTCCGCCAACATCTCTCATTATAACAATAAGGTAATCGATATGCCTGCAACAGTAGCAGCCAGCGGTGCCTTTGGCGGCAACGGCGTACAGTCCGTAGTTGGTCACGCTATCGGATCGCAGGTAGGATACATCGCCGATGGTATTTTCAAGAGCCAGGAGGAGATCGATAACCATGCTTATCAGGAGGGTGCAGGCTTGGGCCGTATCCGCTATCGTGATATCAACGGCGATGGTGTGGTCAGCGAGGCAGACCAGACTTGGATCTATTCGCCGATACCCGCAGTCGCATTCGGTGCGAACTTCTACTTTGAGTATAAAGGTTTCGACTTGACGCTCTTCTTCCAAGGCGTAGGCGGCCAGCAGGTCATCACGAAGGACTTCAAGCAGCAGACGGATCTTTGGTCCGGCGTGAATGTAGCGAATCTTAATAAAGGTACGCGCGTGTTAGACGCATGGAGTCCCTCTAATCCCAATAGTGACATACCTGCTTTGTCAACCAATAACAATAATAACGAAACCCGTGTCAGCACCTATTTCGTAGAGGACGGTTCGTTCCTTAAACTGCGTAACCTGCAGCTGGGTTATAACCTGCCTAAAAACGCGTGCGACAAGATGAAAATGCAAAACTGGCGTTGGTTCGTTTCGGCGCAGAACGTATTTACCATTCACTCGGCTAAGTTCACTGGTGTCGATCCAGAGGTGCCTACGTTCGGATATCCTATCCCGTTAACTGTAACCTTAGGTACCAAAGTAACGTTCTAAGGAGCAATGATCGCTTCGCTAAAAGAATCAAGATAAAAGACTAAAAATGAAAAGCAACATGAAAACGAAGAATATTATTAAGGCATATTTGTCCTTATTCCTTATTCCTTGCTCCTTGCTCTTGAGCAGCTGCGACAGTTTTCTTAACCAGGATGTACCGCAGGCAACGCTGAGCGAGGATCAGGTAAATGACCCGTTGTATATCGATAATATCTGTATTTCCGCATATGCTATCTTTATCTCTGCGGAGGATATCAACTCGTCTTTCTCGATGTGGAACTTTGATGTCCGCTCCGACGATGCTTACAAAGGCGGTATCTCGGAGAACGACGGTGATGTCTTTCACCAGTTAGAGGTGAGCCAGGGTATATTGACGACCAACTGGAATATCAACGACATGTGGGTGCGTCTGTATAACTGCCTGAGCCGTGTGAACGCCGCCATCGCTGCGTTGGACGCTATGGATAATAGTTATAAGCTCAAAGCGCAGAGACTGGGCGAGATGAAGTTCCTGCGTGCCTATGGACATTTCCTGCTCAAACGGTTGTACAAGAATATCCCCTTTGTCATGGACCCGCTGATGAAGCAGGCGGACTATAACGAACTGAGCAACACCCAGTACTCCAACGACGAGGGATGGCAACTGATCGCCAATGACCTGGAGTATGCGTACAGCGTGCTGCCCGCGATGCAGGCGGACAAAGGCCGTCCGACACAAGCCTCAGCCGCCGCTTTGCTGGCGAAAGTGTATCTGTACAAAGCGTACCGTCAGGACGATCCCGCTTCCCATCAGGTGACCGAGATCAACCGTGACGACCTGGCGAAAGTGCTCCAATACACCGAGGAAGGTATCTACACCGCCGGCGGATATGGTCTGGAGGATGATTTCCATAATAACTTCCGTCCCGAGCCGCAGTATGAGAACGGCAAAGAGAGCCTTTGGGCGCTCCAATACTCCACCAACGACGGTACCAACTTAGGTAACTGCAACTGGTCGTACGGTCTGATGGTACCGGGTATCGAAGGGGTAACGGACGGAGGTTGCGATTTCTACAAGCCGAGCCAGAACCTCGTAAACGCTTTCCGTACCAATGCCGAAGGACTGCCGTTCATCGACAATTTCAATGACAAAGATTTCGATGCTTCTACCGACAATGCCGACCCGCGTTTGTGGCTGACGGTAGGTATCGCCGGATTCCCCTATGAGTTCAACCCGAACCTCATCATGAGCCGTACCCATAACTGGAGCCGTTCCAACGGTCTGTACGGATACCACGTGACCCTCAAACACAACGTGGACCCGGAGAGCGGCTATCTGATCCGTTCCGCCCTGTGGTTCGGCACTCCGATGAACCGTATCGTCGTCCGCTATGCCGACGTGCTGTTGATGCGTGCGGAAGCCATGGCACAGCTGGGACGCGACGCAGAGGCAATCGAACTGGTTAACCAGCTCCGTAACCGTGCATCGCGCAGTATAGGCATGCTCGCCGGATACGACACCAACTACGGCGCCAAGATCCGCGTCAAACCCTATACCGACTATTCGAATGCACTTGCCAAAGTCAAAATGGAGCGTCGTCTGGAACTGGCGATGGAGAGCGAGCGTTTCTTCGACCTCGTACGTTGGGGCGAAGCGGCGCAGGTGATCAACAAGTATTACGTAGAGGAAGCAAACGACTGCCGTATCTATACCTCTGCTTCTTTCACCGCCAATAAAAACGAGTATCTGCCTATCCCTCACGAGCAGGTATCCGCCTCCAACGGCCATTATAAACAAAACATAGGAGGATGGTAATTGTATTTGAAAATCCCGACTTTTCGGAATATTGAAATATCGAAAAAATAATCATTATGAAAAAGCTACATAACAATATCTTAGGTTGGGTAGGGGTTTTGGCCTTTTGCGCCTTGTCCCTCTCCTGCCAGAAACAGGACAACCCGTTCAATGTTGATGGTGACTGCCGCATAGATTCGTTGGTTCTCAATGAGATTTATCCGGGTGTAGTGGATCATGCGTCGGCTACGGTCACAGTAGCTGTCCCTGAAGTACACGACGACCATCTGATGACCCTCACTACGCTCCGTCTCTCTGCGGGAGCAAAGGCTACGCCCGCTCAAGGCGCTCAGGTGAATATGACCTCACCGATAGTGATTCATGTGGAGAACGGCAATGTCTATCGTGATTACAAAGTGCGTGTTAAACACGACGAGGCGCGTATCCTCTCTTTCATGCTTAATGAACTCTACGTGGGTATCATCGACCAAGTGGCCCATACCATCACCGTCTCTGTACCTATCGGAACGGATCTCAAGACCATGATCCCAAATATCAAGACCACCGACGGCGCAATCGTATCGCCGCGCTCCGGGCTGCCTTGTGATTTCACCAATCCGGTGGACTTCACCGTGACTTACAACACTGCTTCTACTACCTACAAGGTAACCGTCCGGGAAAAAGGTAATCCGGTTGTGCTCTATCTCGGTCTGGCTCAGACGGCTGCGCAACTCAACCCCGAGGAGCAAGAGGCGGTTAACTGGATGCTTGCCAATGTGGAGAACTCAGACTATGCTTCCTTCGCTGATCTGGCTGCCGGAAGGGTGGTGATGACGGATTGTAAGGTAATCTGGTGGCATTTCCATAAGGACGGAGGTCTGGAAGGCAAGGGTGCTTTCGAGGCTAACGCTCCCGAAGCAGTCGATTATACCGTGCTCGACAAACTCAAAGAGTTCTACCATGCCGGTGGATCGTTCCTGCTGACCCGTTATGCGGTGAACCTGCCGTACTATTTAGGCGAAGCCGAGTGCTTCCCGAATAATGCATGGGGCGGCAAGGAGTCCGAAGCAGAGCGCGTTGGCGGTCCGTGGGAGTTCGCTATCACCGGTCATACCGACCATGCCCTGTGGCAGAACCTGACGATGAACCCCTCGGCATTGGATCACGTCTATACTTGTGACGAAGGGTACAAGATCACCAACTCCACCGCACAATACCATATCGGTTCTGACTGGGGTGGCTACGCGGATCGCGACGTCTTCCATGAGAAGACCGGCGCTTACGACATCGCCGGAGGACCCGACGCTGTAGTGGCTTGGGAGTTCCGCAAGACTGCTGAACACGGTGCTATCATCTGTATCGGGTCCGGATGTTACGACTGGTACACCGCCGCTGACCCCAGCGAGTACACCTCGTACTATCACGAGAATATCGCCAAGATAACCGAAAATGCGTTTAACTATCTGAAACAATAATGTCTTATGAAAACACTAAATAAAATAGTACTTGGTACTTTGTCCCTTTGTACCTTGCTGACTTCCTGTCAGGAGAATATTCCGCAGGAGCAAAAGGACTGGGAGAACATCACCGCCTATTTCAACGCAACGGATGAGCCGGGCACTAACACCTATTATATCCCTTCTGCCGGATCGGTAGGCGACCCGCTGCCGTTCTACGACCCGGTGGAGAAGGAGTACAAGATCCTCTATCTCCATAATTTCGAGCAGAACCTGGAGGAGACCTTCCACCCCTTGTGGGGTATTCGTACCACTGACTGCGCCACCTACACTCCGATGGGCGAAGTGCTGCCGACCGGACGCGCAGGCGAACAGGACGCGGCGCTCGGTACCGGATGTGTCGTCTATGACGAAGCGCAGAAACTGTACTATATCTATTACACCGGTGAGCGGTACAAACCCGCCGCCGACGAGGACAGACAGGTCGTCATGCGTGCCACCAGCCCGGATTTCAAGACTTGGACCAAAGATCCGCTCTTCCGTCTGCGCGGAGGGGACTACGGCTATAGCACGCTCAATTTCCGCGATCCGTTTATTTGGAAAATGGAGGACGGCTATCATATGATTGTCGCTACCAAACCAATGCCTGCGGGTTCGCGTGCCGAAGACAAAGATGGTTGCTTCGCAGAGTTCTTCTCCACCGACCTGCAGACCTGGGAACACAAAGGTGTCTTCTCCAAAATGGTGTGGGATCGTTTCTTGGAGTGTCCCAATGTGTTCAAAATGGGTGACTGGTGGTATCTGACCTACAGCGATATGAGTGCCTTCGAGCGCCGTGTCCACTATCTCAAAGGGCGTACGATCAGCGAACTCAAATCCGCTACTGCTCCCCATTGGCCGGACAGCAAAGAGGGCGCATTGGACGGTCGTGCTTTCTATGCCGGCAATACTGCCTCCGACGGTACCGACCGCTATATATGGGGTTGGTGTCCCGAGCGTCGCGGTAAGGACAATACTGATATCAGTCCGGATGCCGAGCCTAAGTGGGGAGGTACCATGGTTGTGCATCGGCTCATGCAGCGCGAGGACGGTACGCTCTATACCGCCGAAGTGCCTGCTATCCGTACCAAATACAACCTAACGGCTACTCTCAAACCCGTGAAGAAATGGGGGGAGGAAGAGGGTAATCTCACCATTGCGGACGGGGTTTACTCCATGAAGGCTTATAGCTCCGTCATGTTCAACACCCTCGGCTACCACAACCATATATCCATGACCGTCACCACCGCCGACAAAACCGACCGTTTCGGCATCTCTTTCGTACGCGGCGACCGCAAAGACGGCGACAAGACCTACGAGAAATACTACAGCATCATGGTCTGCCCAGACGGCAATAATAACTATATCCGTTTCGAAGAGGAGCAGGGCAAATGGGAACTCAAAGGTGGCGGCAGCTATCCTTTCCCAATTCCTGCGGACAGAACGTATAATATCAACATCTATACCGACAACTCCGTGCTTGTAATGTATATCAACGACGTGCTCACTTATACCCAGCG
>OCTX011913278.1_pt1 | contig 47315 bp, 63 predicted proteins | sample 1539691 | NCBI WGS metagenome assembly OCTX01 (sample SAMN02144231, study PRJEB22623) | gut metagenome | biome: sheep rumen | host: Ovis aries | place: New Zealand
GGCTTTAAGCCCACAGCGCATATTCGTATCAATTCTCTTAATGCAGATTCCACAAAGCTTGCTACGCTTGAAGCGAAATTGTATGGATCTGGAAGCACTGCGCCTATGCTGCCTCTTCCGGATACGGTTATCGGTGATCTGACCTGATCGTTTTCCGTCAAAATGGAATTGATTTGAGCCCTGGTTTTGCTGGGGCTCTTTTTTTTAGAAAGGAGTAACACATGAGAAAAGAGACAAGAACGTATGTCGATTGGGACGGCAACAAACGAACTGAAGATTTTTATTTCAATCTGTCAAGAGCAGAGTGTATCTCGCTCAACAATAAGACTCCCGGCGGGCTTGGTTCGGTTCTTGAGAAGATCGTAAAGGCTAATGACACAGGCACAATTCAGAGTACATTTGAAGATCTTCTCGGTAGGTCATTTGGCGTAAAGTCAGATGATGGCCGGCGACTTATGAAAGGCAAAAACCAGGAGTATTTTCAGGCATTTGCTGAAACTCCTGCATATGATGATCTTATGTGCGATCTGATTTCGATCCCCGGATACGCGGCTGAATTTTTCAACGATGTCATTCCTACAGAGCAGATCAAAGATCTCGTCGGCAAGATCGAGGCGAACGCTACAGCGCTTTCTTCTGCTGGAACGCCTAACATTAAACCGGTAAAGTGATATGCCTATAACGGTGACGATACCGGCCGGAGCAGAAGCATACGACTCCGAGTCTAATGAGTTTTTCAGTGTTGACAAACCAATAAGCATAACTATGGAACATTCGCTTGTGTCGATTCAGAAGTGGGAGCAGCATTGGCATATTCCGTTTTTGGATAAACGCCACACAAGAACAACTGAGCAAACGCTTGATTACTTGCGATGTATGACTTTATCCAAGAATGTGAAAGACTATGTGTATTTGCTTATTCCTCGTTCGGAAGTCAATCGAATTAAAGAATACATCGAGGATCCAATGACCGCAACGACGATTAAAGATTCCGGCGGACATAAAGAGCAAGAGCTCAAAACTGCCGAAGTGTTGTATTGCGACATGATTACTCTTGGAATTCCGTTCGAGTGCAGAAAATGGCATTTGAATTCTTTGATTATGCTCATAAACGTATGCGCTGAAAAACAAAAGCCTCGAAAGAACAAATCCCGATCGGAGATATTTGCTGAGAATCGTGCTCTGAATAAATTAAGACGAGCTGCTCTAAATTCAAAAGGCTAGAGACTTATGCAATGGACATTAAGTTTAATCATACCGGTAACTTTTCAAAAACTTTGCAATTCTTGAACATTCTAACCAAGCGTGAATACTTGAACAAGCTTAATAAATACGGTTTGGAAGGGGTCCAGGCTCTAGCTTCTGTTACCCCTAAAAGAACGGGTTTAACGGCTGCTTCTTGGACTTACAAGATAGAAGAACAAGACGGCAAAGTTACGATGTCTTGGTTTAACACAAATGTTCAAAATGGTGTTCAGATCGCAGTCATTCTTGATTATGGTCACGGCACTGGTAGAGGCACATTTGTGCAAGGACGACATTATATTTCTCCGGCAATACAGCCGGTTTTCGACAAAATCGCTGACGACGTGTGGAAGGAGGTGACTAAAGCATGAGCGCTAATGTTGATGAACGGATAGTTCAGATGCAATTTGACAATCAGCAGTTCGAAGCAAAAGCTCAGAACACTATCACCACGCTTAACGCATTATCGCAAGCGCTTCAGTTACCTTCTGCAAGCACAAAAGGTTTCACTCAGGTTCAGGAATCTGCGAACAAATTAAATTTCGACAGGATTAATCAGGCGATAGAAACTGTCAATTATAGGTTTAGCACATTCGGGATCATGGCGACCAATGTCTTGAACCGAATTTCGAATGCCGCTATTGACATGGGCAAGACCCTGATTTCGTCAGTCACATCGCAACCCCTTAAAGATGGTTTCAGCGAATACGAAACCAAGATGGATTCGGTCAAACGAATTCTTAACTCGGCAAAGAACGCTGATGGATCGGCAGTTTCGTTGGCACAAGTTAACGATCAACTTGACGAGCTGAACAGATACGCCGATAAAACCATCTATAATTTCATGGACATGACCACCAACATTGGTAAATTTACGAATGCCGGTGTTGGCCTCAACGAATCTGTTAAAGCTATTCAGGGTATTGCGAACGAAGCTGCTCTTTCTGGTGCGAATGCTCAAGAAGCTTCTCGTGCAATGTATAACTTTGCGCAGGCTTTGAGCTCGGGCTATGTTAAGCTGATCGATTGGAAATCTATCGAGAATGCTAACATGGCGACCGTCGGATTTAAGGAAGAGCTACTTAAAACGGCTGTTGCTCTAGGAACAGTTACCAAAGAAGGCGATAAGTATAAAACTGTCACCACGGACGCGAACGGAAAGGTCTCAGATCTATTTAATTCTACTGAAGGCTTTAACGATGCTCTTTCGCATCAGTGGATGACTGCTGATGTTCTGACTCAAACCCTAGCTAGGTATGCTGATGAGACAACTGATATCGGTAAAGCGGCGTTCAAAGCAGCGACCGAAGTTATGACCTTCAGCAAGTTGATCGACACTTTGAAAGAAGCGCTCGGTTCTGGCTGGACTGAAAGCTGGGAGCTTATCATCGGCGATTTCGATGAAGCAAAAGAACTGTGGACTGCCGTCAACAATGTCCTTAGCGACTTAATCAATAACTCTGCTGAATCCAGAAACAAACTCCTCGAAGACTGGAGAGCTTTAGGCGGTCGCGAGGCGATGATTCAAGGACTCAAAGAAGCTTGGAACGGCGTGCTGAACGTTATCAGAAATATTCACTGGGCTATCCAGCAGGTATTTCCGAAAATCGATGGCTTTGACTTGACGAGATTATCTACAAGTTTCCGAGCTTTGATGACGCAGTTCCGGGAATTTACTGGAAAATACGGACCTCAGATTTCGTTTGTCACTAAAGGCGTGGCTTCAGTTTTCGATCTTTTGCTTCAGACAGTATCGGCTGTGTATCGCACTATTGCGCCTATATTTGGCCCTTTAGGCGAGGTAATGGATCTGCTTATACAGCAGACTGGACTGGCAGGACGTGGTTTTTCTGATTTTGTTGCTCATTTGCGGGAAACTGACGCAATTTACAACACTCTTCAGAAATTTGTTGGAGTTCTTCAAAAAGTTGCTACATTTGCAGCTAATGCGGCCAAATCTGTGCTTAGCTTTTTCGGCGTCAACATTGATATCGAAGAAGGCGCCGGATTTATAGAGTCGATTACAGCAGTATTCGAGGCATTTACTCAAAATCCGTTCGTTGCAGGCGGTATAGATCTGCTTAATAAGGTTCGCGACGCTATTGTTGGTTTCTTTACGGGTCTCAAAGATTCCGAAGGCTTTCAAAAAGTTGTAAACGGCCTCATGTGGCTCGGTGAAGCTTTAGCAAAAATCGGAGGAGCGATTAGGGACAGCGTCGTTGATATGTTTACTAAGCTTGGCGGCGCATTAAAGGAACTTTTTACATCAGCAGATGGCGAAAGCTTCGATTTCGATCGTTTATTTGACATTGGAGCTTTAGGCGCAGTCAGTCTTGTATTCAAAAAGCTGTATGATGTTCTGAAAGGCAAAGACAATCCGATCAGTATAATCAAAGGCTTCTTTAAGGACTTATCTTCTTTCCAGGATCTTGTGAAGGGAGCCTCAGAAGCATTTTCGGGATTTGCTGAGACTATTACGGCTCCATTAAAGGCGCTTACTACCAATGTGAAAGCCGATATGCTTCTCAAAATTGCTACAGCGGTTGGTGTTTTAACGGCTGCTATTTGGGTCTTATCAAGAATTGAACCTGGCAAGATGGGCGTGGCTTTAACCGGTGTAGCCGCTATTATGGGCGAATTAACCGTCGCGATGGCCGCCATGACAAGGCTGCTTGACACCGTTGATGGTAAAAACTTTGCGATGGTTGGCGCCACGATGATTTCGTTCTCCATTGCGATAGGACTGATCTCGGTGGCTGTAGCCGGACTTAGCAAGATTGATCCAGACAAGCTTGTAAACGGCGTTCTTGCGATTGGCGTTCTTATGACTCTGATGACGCTGATGACCAAACTTGGAGATCAAAATCTAAGTTCTAAGGGTATGGTCGGGTTGGCTGCCGCCGTATTAATACTGCAGGTTGCGGTCCAGCGTTTGTCCGAATTAGAGCCGAATAAACTTGCAAACGGCGTTCTCGCGGTCAGCTCTTTAATGCTGATGATGACTATGATGAGTAAACTCGGCGGTAAGAACTTCTCTGGCGCTGGCCTTATTGGTATGGCCGCAGCAGTTCTTATTTTGCAGAGAGCTGTGGCTACGTTTAGCGAGTTCGATACGACAGCACTTATTAAAGGCGTTGGCGCAGTATCGGCGTTGATCTTAGTTATGGGCCTGTTTAGTCGAATTTCTGGCAAGAATGCTCTATCAGCTTCTCTTGGAACGATTGCTATTGCCCTGGCGATGGATATGCTTCAAAAAGTTGTTGCAGAATTCGGAGCTATGGATACGGAAGCGCTAGGAAATGGACTATTGGCAACGGCCGCTTCTCTTTCAGCTATGGCTTTGGCTTTGAACGCCATGACCGGTACGTTAGCTGGAGCAGCAGCTCTTCTCATCGCTGTTGCCGCGCTCAAATTATTATTGCCAGTCATTCAAGGTTTGGCCGCATTGCCGTTTAACGATATTTTAAAGGGCGTCGCCGGGTTGGCCGCAACATTTGTTGTTCTAATTGCTGCTGGCACCGCAATGACTCCGCTAATTCCAGTATTTTTAGGCTTTGCTGGCGCCATCGCACTTATCGGAGCTGGCTCTTTAGCTCTTGGGGCAGGCCTTGTTGTTGCGGCGGCTGGTATTGCTGCTCTTTCTACAGCTATGGTTGCTGGAACTGCATCTATACTTGCTTCGATCGGGCTTATTTTAGCAGCAATTATTGAGGCTGTACCAATCATTGTAATGCTAATTGCTCAAGGTATTATTGGAATACTGAAATCAATTGGCGATTCGGCGGCAACGATTGTGCAAGTTGTTGTTCAAATCGGTGTTGCTTTGATTGACGGTTTACGAGCTCTATTGAGGCCTTTGGGCGAGTTTGTAGTCGAGGCGTTATTGTTCTTGATTCAATTACTTACCGACAATACTCCGACACTAGTTAATGCCCTCGTCGAGCTTGTTATCACTGCGATTGATGGTATAGCACTAGCGATATACGAAAACACCGACAAACTAATCGCGGCTGTTCATCACGTGCTGGGCGCAATTCTTGACTTCATACTGGCCACACTTCAGGAAATCTTAAGTGGAATTCCTGGTGTGGGCGGTAAGATCAACGATGCGCTTGCTGGTGTACGTGAAGACATTGCCAAGACTATGAGTAAAGAAGAGGGCGAGAAGATCGGGTCTAGTCTTACTCAGGGTGTCGCTGATGGCGCAAAATCTGGCAAAGATTCTGTATCATCTGCTGGCGCAGAGGTTGGTGATGCCGGTAAAGCTAGTATTCTCGGCGGATTTGGCGGAGTATCCGACAGTGTTAAAGAACTGGTCGGAAGCCAGCTTTCTGGCGCTATTGGAGATGCGTCTGGTGATACCAGTCTTGCTTCGTTCCAGTTAGGCGAAGAAGGCGCTGCGTCATTACTGGAAGGATTCGGTGACACCAATTCCATTGGCAAATACCTGAACGAAGGCGTGGCCAATGGCTTACTGGACAACCAGGGATTATTAACTGCCGCGACAAGCTCTTCGGCAGAATCTCTATTGTCTGATTTGAACTCGAATTTAGGTATTAATTCGCCTTCTACTAAAACTTGGGAGATGGGTAAATACCTTGACGAGGGTCTTGCAAATGGCGTTACAGACAACAAGAGTATTATTTCCACTGCGGTAACCGGGCTTGGCTCGTTGATCACAGGTGGATTTAACTCTTTGGTCTCTGCGTTTTCTAATGCTGGCAAACGTCACGGGGTCACGTATGCTCAGGGCGTCTCCAGTATTGCTCCTACGGCTAGAAACGCTGGCGGAGCAGTTGTTACTTCTACCGTTAGTGCTCTTACCGCAGGAACTGTAAAATTCCGTCAAAATGGAAGTGTTTCAGGCCTTACGTATGCTTCTGGCATTACTTCTACGTCTGGCAATGCACGAACAGCCGGTAGCAGAATTGGATCTTCAGCAGCAACAGGCATAGGAATTACTAGGTCAGCGTTTAGTTCTGCTGGTAGAACATCTGGCAGTAACTATGCTTCCGGTATTGCGAGTAGGTCTGGTGCTGCAAGATCTGCAGGAAGCACCATTGGATCTTCCGCTGTCAGCGGGGCAAGGAGCGTTGGAGGCTTTTACGATGCAGGTCGTGATTCTTCACAGGGTTACATTGATGGTTTGTTGAGTAAGGCACGACAGATTGCTTCTTCGGCAGCAGACATGGTTCGAAACGCTTTAAATTCTGCAAGAAATGCTATTGATTCTCATTCTCCTTCAAGAGCTTACGAGCGGCTTGGAGAAGACTCGGATCAGGGTTACATTAATGGAGTTCAGAAACGTGCTGGTAGAGTTAACAGCGCGTTAGATACTCTGGCTAGGAATGCCATGGGAGCTTTCTATGAAGGCTTAACCAGGGCGAATGACGCCGCTACAGATGAGTTCGCTATTACTCCTACAGTATCTCCTGTAATGGATTTGAATGGCGTATACGGCGGCGTAGATTATTTGCGAAATGTTTTCAATGGTGCTGGAAGCGTCCTTGGCTCTATTACTGCGGACGTCGACAACAACATTGCGGACATTCGCGAACTTGTTGTTAATACGAGACAAATTCTTGCTTCTCTGAAAGGTAGAAAGCCCATAACGATCGATGGCAGAACAGTTATCGGCTGGGTTGATACTGAACTCGGAGCACTATAAGTCATACGGCAGAGGGGATCTTCTTGAGAACGGAGGTCCCCTTTATGTTTGAGGAGAAGATTAATGCGGTACTTTACGCTTATAAACAACGCTGGCGAAACGTTGGATATAACAACTAAAGATTACTTTTTCCACGAGATTGGCGGACTAGGCTTCGAAGAGGACAATGATTTTCGTCAAATCGGAGAAATCTGGTGGTTGAATAATTCAAAATTTAAGCAGGCGGAAGTAACGGGCAAAATGCTTTTTACAGAGCATGGCGACGTTGATCCGTATAAGAAATACTGGAATTTTCATACTTTTGTTGCCAAAGCGCCTTTAATTCTTGTCTATTATCCATACGGGCTTGGCGGCGAGTCATATCATCGTCGAGTTAGAGTTTCGAAGCTCCTTAAATCTGAAAAAGATACATACGGTGTAATTGAATCCGAGATTGTGTTTGTGTGTTACACACCTTGGTACAAGATCGTTGAGTCAGAATACATCGGAGAAGAAGCACCTTTTACCGGAGGATGGGTGTGGGGAGAAACTGGTCTGGTACCAAGGCTCACATTCGAACCGGCGGACGATCATGCGCTTTCAAGGCCTGCGAGGTTCAGATATGAAGCGCCTACATATCTCTCGGCTATGTCTGATACAGACCAGAATTGTCCCGTTAAGCTTATGATTTTCGGGCCGATTACAAACCCTTCATGGTCGCATTCATATAAAGTAAACGAGTCTTTCGTATCTGCCGGCAGTGGTGGTTTTTTAACACCGGCAGGTTCTACGCCGATCGAGATAGATGATGACGAAATTCTTGTTATCGACAATACCGATGGTCGTTACGCTATGGAAATCATAGGTTTGGATGGATCGTTTAAGCAGAATGTTTATCAATTAAGAGACTTTGATAGAGAATGTTTTATTACGCTTAAAGAAGGAGAAAATCGAATCTCTGTAACATCTTCGGGCGGAGAAATCGCGAAACACATCAAAATGGAAGGCCACATATACCATGCAACCGTATAAAATTGAATTCTTCGATCGGCAGCTAGATTATGTGTTTCACGATTCTGCTGTTGATCTAGCGATAGATAATGATTATTTGTCGATCACCACAAATGCTGTCGAAATAGCGCCGAATGATCGCGTTAAAGCTGGCCATTTCATCAGAATTTCGAGAGAAGATGGATCGGTAGATTTCTTTGGTGTTGTCTCGGATGTATCGCCAAAAGATTATGTGACATCGATCCGGTATAGGCCTTTTGTGTCTTTGTTCGATGAAGATGTTTTGTTTGATACAACTTTGCAAGGAACAAGCGGGACAAGGCCGGATACTAGCACTCTCGAGAATGTTCTCAAGAAGTATATTACAGATTATTACATCTCGAATAGTGACTCTCTCCAGAATCTTCCGATCGTCATATATACATCGGCTTTGGCTAATCAAACTCGCAATTGGAGTATGAACATTAAGAGCGATACGCAAGGTGCTAATAAAGCGATCGTAGGACTGTATAAAGTTTTGATTGTCAATGCGTTAAAACAATACGGCATTGCGATTAATGTAACGCCTAATTTTACGCAGAAACGAATTGAATTAACGATCTACAAGTTATCTGGAATTTTCAAGATCGATGGCGATTTAAAGAACGTTAATGTAAAAACTTTAAAAATTAATGAACGGCCGGATGGCATAAACAAACTCACTGTTTATAACGCCGATGACTATAGTTTACCGCCATTAAATTTTTATGTTCACACGGATCGAACTTGGGACGTTGACGGAACAACAAATCGTATAGTTCCAGTTGTTCGAGATGTTAAAGCAGCTACGCCTGATAGTCAGATCGCTGAAGAAATTGATTACGATACAGCTTTTGTGTATGCCGCACTGGACGTTGCATATAATGAGCTCTCGGGACTTACTTGGGACAATCTAATAGAACTTGAGTGTTTGCCTGACGACAAGATCATACGACCTTTAGAAATGCGTTTTGGACAAACTATTAAATTGCATTATGCGGGAGCGACATACGAAAGCATATTGACTGGCATATCGATAGATTCAAAATTAATCACATTAACTTTTGGATCAGAAAGAATCCGTTTTACAAAGAACAGAAAAAAGAACAGGGCTTAAAGGAGATTAATCCATGAGTGATGCAACTTGTGAAATCAAAATATATCCCGATAAGGAAATGCTTGCTTTGGACATGGCTGAAGCTCTTAGGTCCTTGGCGTTGTTTACTGGGATCATTCAGGGTTGTGGTTTTAATACCACTCAAGACGGCAAGCTTACCGTTTCATCCGGACGACTTTTTATGAGAGGACGAGTCGCCGAGGTTACCGGCGGCGATGTTCCAACACCTACGGATCTGACAACTACTCAGACGTGCTATGTTGAGGCTGTTTGTGATCTTAGAGGACTATCTTCCGAGCCAATGTACATTAAGGTATGTACGGCGCAGGAAAAAGCGGATCTGGTTGCAATCGCACAGAACTTCCAGGATCCAGTTAATTTTAATGCGAGCAGAGGCATGACGCTACTCGAGCTTGGTACCGTCACCGTTGCTGCTGGAACTGGCGCCGCATCAAATTTCGTTGCAAATGCAACATTCGGTCATCCGCATAACAATATTGAAATGCTCAATGCCGAAATTGCAACGCTTAATAACACGATCAATAGCAAAGAAGCTACGCTCAATAACGCAATCAATAGTAAAGAGACAGCACTTAATAATAAGATCAATACCAATAAAACAACAGCCGACACAAATCTTACGACTCATAACAACCGTAACAATTCGGCTTTCAACTATTTCAATCAGAGAGTATTCGGACTTGATAGGCTTGGCGTTTACACCGTTACCTATCCTAGTGTAAGCATACCGGCTGGCGGAAGAGTTGATGTCGAGCATAGTAACCATTTCGGTTGTACCTATAGCGCGTCAGCAAGCGGCGGCAATATTGTTATAAACGGCCCTTTGAACCAATGGGGAGAGCATAGCGTTTCGCCTCTTGTACCATACATGCCTACGACCGACGCGTACGGAAACAAGACTTCTTTGGATCCGATGTTTACTCCGGTTGCTATTACGTCAATCACCATAACGAATGCTGCTGTCGGTGGAGGTAAGAACTCTAATAAATGTGTTATTAATGGCTGGGGGTTCGGAACAGATGTTGGTCATGTATACGTTGTCAATGTTGGAACTTCGGCCGCTCTTGTTGACGTTAAGATTAAGTATTTGTATGTCCGTAATGCAGATCGAGTAAGTAGAACAACTTGGTAAAAGAGGTGATAGTTTATGGCAATTGAAAATATTGTTACATCTATAGCACTAGATGTATACGACCACGACAGGACGCCAACAACGATCAAGACTATCGCCCTCGATAAGCAGACTCGTTACGTTCAGGCCAGGCTCTATCAGATGGATATGGTCTATCAGCTACCGTCTGCCGGAGTAACGGTTGAGCTTATAGCGTTAAGACCAGATCATGTTGGCGTTATTGGAACCGGATCTGTAGTGGTAGTCGATGAATCCGACAGCGAGAATCTTATTTACGGCGTTCAGGCTGAAATGACACAAGCGATGCTTGCCGTTGCTGGCACTGTAATGTTCCAGTTTAAGATCACTCAGGGCGATCAGATTCTCAGAACAGAGATCTTTAAATCCGATAACGGAAGAGCTCTTGACGGAGATACTAGTGAATGGGCTGAGGAATATCAAGGCTATAATCTGGATGAGGTCGTTGAGAAACTTGACTTCATTGGAACCGTAGTTCAGCAGGCCGTAACTGGAGGAATCACTCTGGATCAAGCAATCCTTGAAACTCATAACTATATTGATCGCAAGATAAACGAACGCATTAAAGTTCAAAACAATGCCATTTATATTAGCAGTCGCTAGGAAACGGAGGCTCCATGAGCGTAATTTGGCATGTGCCTGGATTTTCGGATTATGAATACGATACGAGATATGGCGATACTCAGTTCTTTAAAGATGGGTATCGCTTTTTAGTTATTGACGGAGGAGAGCCTAAGTATGCGGATCTTCTCATCACGGATCTTAAGTTATTTGGAGCAAATAAGCCTGATTCTGAGCTTTGGCTGCTAGCTACTCATACTCATTACGATCATATCAAGGGTCTTCGTACCCTCATGGCTCACAAGACGAATGGCGAGTACACGTTCAACATAACCAGGCTTTATTGCTCTGATCCGGCATCACTTAAGGCTGGACTTCGCAAGAATAAGGGTTCTGACTTTGTTCGCAGAGAGATCGACTCTATGAACGCCATGATCAGACAAGCAAAAGCCCGTGGGATCAAGGTTATATTTGTAAAGAACAAGCAGAAGATTTCCTGGGGTGACATCCGGTTCCAGATCTTCAGAGATCAGCCGACCAGAGTAGAGGATAAGGATCGTTATGGCGATGCATATATTAACGACGGCTCTCTCATTACTTGGTTCAAGAATATTTCCTACCTGACTTCCGGCGATGGACCAGACAAGCTTGGCGATATTTGCGAGCTGTATGATATCATCGTAGCACTGATAAAAGGTGTACACCATGGAAACGGTCTTCCTCGCAAACAGGCCGAGAAGATGTATCAGAGAGGTTGCCTCTACTATTGGGATAACGACCTTTCCAAGGATATTACTGACTTCCTCGAAACCGGCAGAGAAGACGCGATCGGCGTTGGCATGACTGTAATGGACGTGATCGGCGACATCAACGGCTACACTTATGGCGGATATTTCTATGTTATCCACAAAGGAAAGCGTGTAGCTAAGATCCCGATTGAATGTAAGTCCAATGCTCCGGCAAAGACAGCCACTCCGGCTCTTGTAAGAAAGATCATGCGAGGGTCCTATGGCTCTGGAGACCGTAGAGTCACCAAAGTTCTTGCGGCTGGATATAGTCCTCTCTCAGCTCAGGCAAGAGTCGATGCCGTTGTTAAGACAGCTAAAGGTATCATGAACGGCACTCTCGACTATGGAAAGAACGAAGAACGCATTAAGAAGATCGATAAGGAACTCGGTAAAGGCTATGGCCAGCTTGTTCAGGACTACATCAACGTCCTTGCTGGTGTGAGGGATAAGGTATGAGCGGAAAACTTAATGGCGTAGATATGGCCAGTTACCAGTATGATGCTGAGCCGGCAAAGATGACTACGACTCAGTTCTGTATTGTGAAATTTACACAAGGGACCTGGTACATTAATCCTTATGCAGAGAGGCAGTACAAGAAAGCAAAAGAAGCTGGTAAACTCCTCGGTGCTTATCACTATGCCGAGGGCGGAGATCCAGACAAGGAAGCCAGCTATTTTGTTAAGGCTCTTGGCGATAAAGTTGGCGAATGCGTCCTAGCTGTGGATCACGAGGGTAAGTCCAACCGCATATTCAATACTAAAGTAGAGGCCGACTGGATCTATAAATTCTGTAAAAAGGTTTATGATCTGACAAAAGTTTGGCCTCTTCTTTATGTTTCGAAGGGCGTTACAAGACGAAGGGACTGGTCTAAAGTAGCTTCAAAATGCGGACTTTGGTGTGCTCAATATGCTAATAGCAAGAATACCAATTACCAGTCCGAGCCCTGGACAGACAGCTATGGTTTTGGAGCCTGGAAGAAAGATACAATAAGGCAATATTCTTCCCACGGCAGGATCAGAGGCTATGACAAGGACATTGACATTAACCTCGCATATTTAACTAAAGACGAGTGGATGAAACTTGCCAGAGGCGATCGTGGAACAATTGTAGGACATCACGAGGGTAGCGGCTCACTGCCAGTTGTTACCCTTGCTAAGACTAAGTGGTCGGATTATATTTCCAAGACAACGAGCCCTGTCAAGATCAGTAATTCCGGATCTGACGAGAATGGACGCTATAAAGGCGGCAAGGCAGGCGATCAGACCGGTAATGAGTGGCGTATCAGAGACTGGTATAACAGACCGTGGAATTGCGTGTTAAGACATCCTCTGGCAGAAGTAAGAGCTTGTATTGCTACTCTCGCGGTTAAAGCTGCTGAGAACAACCATATTGGCTATGATCAAAATCAGCGAGAGACATACGGCCAGGCACTTAAAGAAGCAGGCTGGGATCCGAGTAAGATCACTAAGGACGTAGAATCCGATTGCAGCAAAGGAGTCATCGACAACATCAAAGCGACCGGTAACATTCTCGGAATCGATGAGCTCAAGAAATTCGACGCGACCTATACCGGTAACATGAGATCGTCTGCTAGATTCGCTGGATTCCAGATTCTTACAGATAGCAAATACACAAACAGCGATGAATATCTTCTTGCCGGGGACATTCCGCTTAATGATGCTCATCACGCTTGCACTGTCATTACTAACGGATCGAAGTCTGGCAAAGAGTCAGCAACGCCTTATGTAGCAACCACGGAGGAATACAAGATGCTGCCACTACTCAAGAAAGGTAGTAAAGGAAACGCTGTCGAGCACCTGCAGTGGATGCTTAACAATACTTCCTATAAAGATAAGAAGGAACTGACTAAAGACGGGTCGTTTGGTTACAAGACTCTTAACCAGGTTATATTCTACCAGAAGGCAAGAGGACTCGATCCTGATGGTGAAGTAGGCCAGAAGACCTGGAAGAAGTTATACGAAGACGTGTTCTAATGTATAAATATTACAATGCTAATCCATCTGGTAAAGCCACGGGAGATTGTGTGATAAGAGCTATATCTGCTATTACTGGACTTCCGTGGCGAACCGTTCACTGGGATCTTGCTATGCTCAGCAACGATATGTACCAGATGATGGACGACAATCCGATCTGGCACGAATATCTGCGTAGGCTTGGCTTTAATATTCGTATGGTGGAATGGCCTTGCTCGAGGATTAAAGATTTTTGCAAGTGCTTTCCTTATGGTCGTTTCATTCTCGGCACAGGAAAGCATGTTGTAGCAGTGATTGACGGTGATTACTACGATACTTGGGATTCTGGTAACGAGCTCGCCGTCTTTTATTGGAAATTGGAGGAATAGAAAGGAGCAAATATGCCGACAACATTTAACCAGTACCAACCGCCTCAGACGATCACAATGTTCACTGTACACGGAGAAGAAGGAGCGAACATGTTTCCTGTGGCTCCCGGACAAAAAGTAACACTGATCGATGCGGATAACGCGATTATTTATGTTAAAAGTGCCAATCAGTTTGGGCAGGCTCTTCCGCTCGAGGTTTACGATATGGTATACAGAAATCCTCCAGTTCCGGAACCTCAGGCGGGGCAGGCCGTTGGAATGGATGCAGACACGATCAAGAAGACCGTTGACGAGGCTGTTAAGGCTGCTCTTCAGAGATATTTTCCTCAGATCAACTTTGACTAAGGAGGTGAAAGATGGCTAATCCGTTATTTGGTAATGGAGGTTTTGGGGGAGGTCCTCAGAATAATATATTCGGTGCATTCGGCGGAATGATGAATTTTATGAACCAGATTAATCAGTTCAGAGCCTGTCTACAGGGAGATCCTCAACAGATGGTTCAGCAGCTTCGTCAAAATGGGAAAATGAGTGATGAACAGTTTCAGTATTTCAGCGGCATAGCTCAGCAGGCAGAACCGCAGTTACGACAGTTTATGCCGTTTATTAAACGATAGGAGCATTTCTATGGGATTAACAGATAATTTTGATCCGCCTCTCAGCAGAGTAGAAGCACTACTTCAAAATGCTCTTGGCGCGGAGAATGACGTAGATCCTCAGAGCCGTGTCGAGGAGCTTCTCGAGAAGATTGACCAGGAGCTCGAAGCTATGGATGTTGGCACGGCTTCGAACGTGATCATAAAAGTTGAGGATAGCAAGATCAAGCTTATTAGTAAGGAAGGAGGTGCGTCATGAGCGTAACATTAGATGGCATCTATGTTGACGGCCAGAAAGCCACATTCCATCCCGAGGACATTCTGACGGGCGATCCTACGGCCTATACTGAAGAGATCGGAACAGCCGTCAATGCCTGGATGGAAGAGAACGTAACTGGCGGCGAACAGGTAACTGACACGACACTTAGCCTGTCTGGAGTCCCGGCAGATGCGAAGAAGACGGGTGACGAGATAAGTTCGTTAAAGGAAGATTTAACGCAAAAGCCATTGCAGTATCGTGGTAGAATCCTCGATAGCGGCAGAACGTCATGTGCTGAATGCACGGATGTTGGTTATTATATATTTACATCAGCAGATGCGGAAAACATTACTGATTTTCCACAGACTGATTTTACAAAAACAGGAAAACAGTCTGGTGTTCTGTTCGTTTATCCAACGTTAGTTGGTACATTAACCCAGCTGTATCAGCGTATCGAAGACTATATCGGGCAGACTTGGCACAGAAACGGTATATCTGCACCGTGGAAAACCAACATTACAGATGATTTGGGGATAAGTACGTATGTGACTATCTCGCAAAAGGGTGTCACAGATGCTATACGGAATTTAGCGTATCAAAACGGTATGTTGAATAACTGCATTAAACAGGCAAGTGGATCGGGCGGTCAGCGACTTACTTTTGCTTTTACTGCAAACGCGGGGGATACAGTATTTTACGGTGTAACGGGTGCTTCTGGCGATACAATAAACTACATCAATGCCCAATACATTACATCGGGTGGGACGAAAACCGCATTTGATAGTAATGTTCAGATAGGACAGGAAAAAATCTATAATCTGCCCGTAGACATTGTTGGGGTCGAACTGTATTTGAACGCAACCGGCTCTACATCAATTAGTGGGTATGCCATCAAAGATGACACACTTATTGGTGAAGTGCTGTCCAACGGGAAGACGTTGGTAGATATGAATACAATGTTTGCAACAACGAGAACGAATAACGGATCAGCAATTATTACAGGAATATCTCCGATTGAACACTATGTCAAACTTGAGTTTTCGCAGAAAAATCTGTTAAATCCAGTATGCACACAAAAGTTAAATTTTGGCGGAACATCATCAACGGGGTATACCCTTGTATCTTCCAGTGCGAAAATGGCTAATATCGTCCAATTAAACGATCTGAAGTCAGTAACTATTAGCGGAGATTTAACTGGTTTTGGTAGCGGGGTATTCAGATATGTATTTACAAATACATATCCAGAAGCAGGCACACCAGTCATAGCGTCGGGCGCTATTACAGCGGGCACCATTACTGTACCAACAGGGGCTAAGTATCTTGTATGGATAACTGGGACGCAAAATATAACATCAATCTCGAGCGAAGCGATGCTGAACGGTGGCAACAGTGCAGAAAGCTATGTGCCCTATGTATCATCGTTTGATTTAGTTGTTGCAGATGATTCTTCGCTTACAAATTCAGTGACGTATTCAATTTCAAACGCTGATGAGCCGTTTTATGTCAAATCGAGATCGCCTCAAATGTATATTAGGGCGGTTGCGTCCGAAACAATCACCATTAAGCAGACATGGAATTTGAATCCAGTCGATGTTATTAATCTCGGCAATGGCATAGATTCCTTGACGATTGGGAGAGGGCAGACAAAGGTAAAAGACAAATATCTTTGTATCGCTGTTGGTGGGAATAACTTGTCAGAAAGCACCGAAGGAATGAAAAATATCACGGTGGGCTTCGACAACATGTATCAGACGAGCGGTTCAAGAAATACGTCTATCGGATACCATGCGCTGTTTAGAAACACAACAGCAAATGACGGAACGGCGATAGGTGCAGAGGCGCTTGATGATAACACAAGCGGTAATAATAACACGGCTTGCGGTGCGTATGCGTTACAGCGAAACGCAAAAGGCTCAAACAATGCGGCAGTTGGTTTTAGGGCATTAAACGGAACGGCACAGCATAATGTGTTTGATGCAAATGCAGAATATAACGGTAACACTGCTATTGGTGTTATGGCTATGGAAAATAAAGGTAGTGGGAATAACAACACTGCTATTGGTTATCAGTCAATGTCTTCACAAAATAACGTAAACGGCTGTATCGCTTTGGGATATAATGCTCAGTGCGAGAAGGACAATCAGATGATGTTGGGCGGATCGAATATCACAGAGGTTGTTATGTGCGGAAATAAGAAAATCAACTTCAACGCAGACGGCACTGTGACGTGGGAAACACTGACCTAAAGCACACATTAATCGCCACTAGTAGAGATTGGTGCTACCGAGAATTGAACCGAAAGGTTGGAAGTGGGGGACAACTCATTTGTTGCCCCCATTGATTTTTAGTACCCCTGCGATTTCAACCAGTCAGCGAGTGCTTTTTGGATTACCCATGACCTTGCTCTTTCGTGATCTTCACAGTATTGTTCCAGTCGATCAAACGTATCGGGATCAATCGTACAGTTGATTTTTTGGAACAATTTGTGAGAGGGTCGTTTGGAATCGGGTACTCTTCCTTGACTGCCTTTGCGTTCGGGTTCTCCCCAAAAATTAGGCATTGTCATCACCACCTTTCACCTTTTATAATACCAGTAGTTAGCAATCAACACAGGTATATAGGAGTAGATAATGACAGACACAGAAGCCAAAAGAATAGAAGCAATATGCGAGGTCGCAGGAGTCGATGACATCGGGGATTTGTCTGACGGATTCCATACTTTCAATCAGCTTTATTATCAGCGCATGATGTTGTTTGCCGTGATCGTGAAGCAGAACAAGGGCAAAGCGTGGAAATCCCACAGACACGAAGATGGCGAGAAGTGCTTCGGTGGTGGATGGTTCATCGTTGGTATTACTACACCCGAAGGAGACTACACCTACCACTATGAAGAGAAGTATTTTGATCTCTTTGAGTGCGAGGAACTGGAGCGTGGTAAGCACTGGGACGGTCACACAGAGAAAGACGTAACAAGATTGTTAAGTCTTTAAAGATGAGTAATTATGCAGAATCATGTATACTCAAATTTGTAGTTGCACTTTAATTCACGTTTTTAAATAACCGTTTATCGATCCAAAAGTGATCAAAACCGAAAGGTTTCCGAGGGGCTGGCACCTGTGCTGGTCCCTTATTTTTTTTTATGACAGCGAGGTGATTCCGTTGTTCTAAGCCATATCAAACCACTTTCCACTCCATCATTCTTACAACTGAATATTGAAAAACTAAATTGGGGACGCTCCGTCAAGTAAAAGCCTTAGTGCGAGGCTATAAATATCGGATGGTGCGGAGCACGGCGTTTCTGTTGGTAGAAGGCTTGGAAACGCCAATAAAAACACTTTATATTGAAAAACTAAATATCAGAACTATCAACTTGTTTTTAAAGAAAGATATGAGGTACTAATTATGTCCCTTATTGATAATTCTAACGGAATGGTTATGCCTGTTTCTCCTATGTATGGTGGTGGAAATGCTGGATTTGGTGGCTATGGAGGATACGGAGACGGTCTCTTCTGGATCATTATTCTGTTCCTCTTTGCTGCAATGAGCGGTGGCTGGGGAAATGGATTTGGTAATGGCAACGCAGGAACGATCCTTCCTTTCATGATGAATCAGTCGGGCCAGAGTGAAGTCCAGCGCGTGGTTGATCAGCAGTCAGTTATGACAGGTATTTCTGCTCTGTCTGCGGCTCAGGCTAATGGATTCGCTAATGCCGAGATCTCCCGATGCAATGGACTTTACAACGTTACTTCCCAGCTGAACAATATCGCCATGACTCAGCAGAATTGTTGCTGCGAGAACAGACAGGCCGTTGCAGATCTTAAGTACACTATGGCCCAGGAAGCAGCAGCGACAAGAGCTAATACCGATGCCAAGGTTCAGGGCGTAATGGATAAACTCTGCCAGCTTGAGATGGATGGAATTAAGCAGAATTATGAGAACAGAATCGCTGCTATGCAGAACACGATCGACTCCCTGCGCACCATGAACTCCAACGCGAGATTCGATGCTTCTCAGAACCTGCAGACGGCTCAGATCGTAGCTGACAACGCAGCCCAGACGGCGGCTCTTGAGCAGTATCTGGCTCCCACACCTAAGCCTTGCTATCCGGTCCAGAACCCTAATTGCTGCGCTCAGCAGACCTTCGGATGTGGATGCGCTGTAGCGTAAGGAGGTTCTAGTGGAAGACTTGTATAATTTCATCTCACAGTTCCATTTCCGCAACGAACTGTGGGTTTTATTCATTCCGCTTGGTCTGATGGCGATCGACGTACTGTCAGGAATCATCAAAGCATGGGCTCACAACAATTTCCAGTCCGCTATCATGAGAGCTGGTCTTGCTAAGAAGGCTGGAGAGATCATGATCCTGGTTGTCGGTGAGCTGATCTCTTTCGGTCTTATACTTCCGGACGCTATAATGAACGGCATCAGTTTCTACATTATATTTATGGAGATCATGTCGATTCTTGAGAACGCTGATGAATTGGGCATTCCTGTACCTAAGTTTGTCAAGGACGTCATTAACAACGTCGACGATCAGCTTCAGCACGGCAATAAAGAAGAGGAGGAATAATCTATGGCAGCAGAATATGGAAACATTCAGGATCAGACTGTTGAAGACAACCAGAATGTGCTCTTCAATAATGTCGTTCCTTGCGTCAGAGGCTTAATTCTTCACGACGATGGTTCTGGTATATTTACTATTAAGCCTCAGGTTACAAACCCTTGCGCAAGATACGTGCGGCTTCTTGTACTGTTTCATGGCAATGTAAGTATACCTGCAGGCGGCACGCCCGGGCCCATTTCGTTTGCGATTTCCATTAATGGAGAGGCCGACCAGACCGTTGTAGCTACGACAACTCCTACTGTGGCGGAAGCCCTGTTCAATATCGGACTTGCAAAGCTTATAACGATTCCGGTTTGTTGCTGCACACAGATCGCGGTGAAGAATATTACGGGCGCTGCCGTTGATGTCAACAAACCCCACTTGATCATCATGCCGCCCACCAACTAAGGGAGGTTAAAGATATATGCTTAATAACGAACAGAAGAAAATTATGATGGATCATGTCGACATGCTGTGCAAGCAGCTCGACAAGATGAACAAAAAGGGCGATATTTCTCCCGATGAACTCAAGCGTTCCACTGATGTGTTTGATATCGTGAAAGACTATGAAGTCATTTGTGCCATGGAAGATTACGGACATGATCCGGAAGAAGAGATGTATTCTTCTATGGGATACTACGGCCGGAATTCCAGAACAGCGATGCCTATGACGAGGATGCCCATGTACAGCTCCCAGGAAAGAGATTCTATGGGCCGGTATTCTTCGACAATGGGATATTCCAGAGACGACGCCAAGATGAACATGCGCCGGGATCTGGAGATGAAGATGGCAAATGCTGGCACAGTAGAAGAACGCCAGATGTATAAGAGAATGATGGACGCACTTTGAAAAAGGGGACAATCAATATGACAATTCTTGAGCAATTACAAGAGAAGTATTCCAACATTGAAGGGATCGACGATGCTAGGAATATTGCTGAGGCTCTTGCGTGTATTCACGGCGTACCAGGTCGTGGTGCTGGAGCTATTGCTGATTATATTTACGAGACGTGTGACGTAACCCTCGATGCTCACGGCGGAACATTTAAAGACGGTTCTGCTACGAAAACCATCAAGGTGAAAAAGGGCTCGTCGATTGAACTTCCAACAGCAGACGATCTTATCCTTCCTGCAAACAAAGAATTTCTTAAAGACTGGGCGCTTATACAGTCTGGCGGCGAAATAGATGTTGGCATAATTGTCACAAGCCCGGTTAAGATCACAAAAGATTGCACGATCAGAGCGTCATATGGTGATGATCTTATAATCCATTTCGACCCGAATGGCGGCGAAGGTACTGTTGAGCCTATAGTCATTCATAATGTGGTTGGAGGCTATAGTTTTATATACCCTAGCGCAAGCACTTTAACTCCTCCAGAAGGAAAGATCTTTGCAGGATGGGGGAGCAGTCCTGATACTACGCCAAGTTCTGCATCTCAGCCCGGATCGTCGGAGATGTTCAACTCTGCTGGATGGACTCCGCCGAACAGTAAAACATATTATGCGATTTGGGAATCGGCATAAGAACGAGATCAGTTTAATGTCGGAGAATAAATTATGACGATATTAGAAGAGCTTAAAGATAAAGCTAACGGAAAAGCTAATCAGGCTAACAATATCCAGGAAGCTATCTCAATGATGGAGTTTGGAAGCGGATCCGGTGGCGCTGGAATGGTAGTAAACGTTACGTTGGTTGACGGTGCAAGAACGTTCGACAAAACATGGCAAGAGATCAAAGACGCTATGGAAAGCGGCCAGCACGTTGTGGTTGTTCAGCCTAATATTGATGGCTATCCGGCGTTTGTTGCTGCCGTCACGTGTGTCATGGCTGCGTCAATGGGAAGCGACCATTGGGTTTATATGAGTCTTGGACCGGAAACTCTTACGTTCACGTGCCAGTTGCCGAACGAATATCCTACAATTTAAGATCAACATCCCTGCTAGCATATGTAGATCAAAATGCTGTGGGCCGTTGCTGAATCGGTAGCGGCTTGCAGTGTTTGATAGAAAGGAGAAATCAAAATGGCATTGTGGGAATGGGGCACAATCATAGTAATCGTGGCCGTGATCGCTTTCATATTGGGCGAGAAGAGTTACGTTCGCAAGGTTAAAGCTATTGGTTCGTTAATTATTTTAGTTGACGAAGTGGATGGAACGAGGTATCCTTTATGCGAGCTGAATAATGATCACGACTTGTGGGAGCTAAAAACTGGTGAAATCGCTACATTTATTGTCAAAGAAAACAAAAGGTAAGTAGTACACCGTTAGTACATATCGATCTCTTACCCGCATATTTAGCACGTTCATATATTTCCTGTGAAGAAACTGTGAATAAAGAAATGCATAGAAATGCGGGTAAGAACCAATAGATATGCTTTGATGAAAAGATCAAAAAGTACATTAATAGTACACTACGCAAGTATTACAGGGCCTTTTATTTTTTCCATTTCTTCTGACAACCATGCAGGACTTCGTTCTGTGTAGAATTTCTCAGTCACGTCTTGCACCGTATGACCGACAATTCTCTTGATTGCATATTCGTTGACGCGCGCTTCGTTAGCCATTGTCACGAATTGTTTTCGAGGATCGTGCGGCCGGTGTTCAGGATTCATATTTAGTTCTGTTATAACGGTTTTGAAACGATCGTTATATTTGTCATATGAGAGCTTCAAGGTACATGAATCAGTAGCGTTAATCAAAAAGTCACTGTTCAGTTCAGCAGCTTCGTCGTACAGCGCTTTTACGATCGGTCTAATACAAGTGTGTATGGGTACGACTCGTTCCTTGCCGGCTTTGGTTTTCAAACCGCCTTTGAATGTCCATTTTTCAAGATCCACATTGGCGAGTTTGATTAGCCCGAGCTCTTGAGGACGCCAGCCGCTGTAGCATTGCAAGAGGATTATATTTACGTATGGGACCTTCCCCAGATTCTGCCACAAGGTATGCATTTCGGAATCGGTAAAACATATGTGCTTAGATTCTTCTCCAAGCTCCTGGCTGATGGTTTTCGGCAGTTTAACTGATCGGGCTATATTTCGATCGACGAGCTCGTATTCGACTGCGTAATCAAGAAGCATGTTTAATAGCTGTTTTATTCGATTTTTAACGGCCGGACTAGCAGCTTTTATGATTCCGTCTTTTTCGTACGATCCGCGCTCCATACAGTAGCGAATGTGTCGTATACGAACATCTCGGACTTTGACTTTGTATATTGACGAGCAGTAATGCCAAGCCATCCGGTATCCGTTCAAAGTTGTTTTGGCAACAGTGTTTTCAACTGACGCAAACCAACGATCATAAAGCTCTGCCATGGTGGTGTCATTATCAAGCTCGTACGGCTTTCGGTTATATTCCACGAGCGCCATGTACGCGTCATTGTAAGTCGGGAAGTACGCTTTAGGCTTTAGTAGTTTTCCTACTGGCCTTCCGTTGCTATCGTGGCCGATTGTGACCATCACGCGATATGGATTGGCAAGATTGCGGTTTATTTTGGTTATTCGGCCAAACCCGTTAGGTAAACGCCGATGCTCTCGAGGTTTCTTACGCGATATTTTTGCCGATCGAGAGGGCGTTTTTAGTGGGTAACCACAGTGCGGACATGTGATGGCTTTATCCGATACTTGTAAACTGCATTCGGGACATTTTACTAACATATTTTGTCTCCTTTCTTTGATGTACTACTAATTAATAGTACACTCGCATATTTTGGAGGTCAACATGTACGAACTTTCTCGGCACAGATTCTCAGAGCTAAAGCATTTTTGTATGCAGTATAACGAGTGGAAACGCCGGTACGTCTCGCAAGATGAAAAGAGTTTGCCACCGCCAGAAACAGCCATTCCAAAAACTGCATATTTGAACGCTATCCGACTGATCGAGACGACAGCTTCGGACACAAACGCGAAATTAGGGCCATATATTTTGGAATCAGTTACGCGAGATGTGAGTATTAAGCAGTTAAAGCCTCCTTGCGATTCGAAAACTTTCGGTTTTTATCGCCATAAGTTCTTTTGGCTTCTTAGCGAGAGAAAAGGCTTGTGAAACGCATATTTTGCACACCTTCTTATGAAGTAAGAATTGTTGAAACTTATTTTTAAGGAGGTATAGATATGACTAACAACACAAAATACAAGATCAGCCAGGCATTGGTATGGTGCGGATCAGTATCAATTTCGGTCGCCTATTACTTAGCATCAGATTTTAGAGTAAAAGCGGCCTTGGTTGGAGCTGGTATCGCAGCAGATATTGCAGGACTTAAATTGACTTATGATGTTGTTACATCGGATTATAAGAAAAATAACGCACAAGCCGTTAACGATTCTGACTATAACGAAGATGACATTATAGATGTTGAATACGTAATCGTGGAAAGCGCTTAAAACAGGCGCTTTTCCTTTTTATTTTTCGCGCATTTTGCACACGCTTTTATGGTACATAAATTTAGGCATAGAAAGGAGAAATGGTTATGCTTAGTACAGACATTAATAACGAACTTGAACGGGTTCTCAAGGCTTTGGAGAAGACAGATCCTAAGTCCGATCAGTATGCAACATTGCTGAACCGTTACAAAGCACTGTGTTCAATACAACTGGCAGCACAGAAGTCTGAAAGAGAAAACGCGAAGCAGACCGATGATATTCGTCAACGTCTCGACGAGATGGAGATGCGCGAAAAAGAATTTGAAGCGAAGCAAAAACGCGAACAGATGGAGCACGAGCTCCGCGAGAAAGATCTCGATTTTAGAATCAACCAAGCAGAATGCGAAATGAAACACAAAAGAGAAGTGTTCGAGAGAGAATGCGCAATGGATGACGTGCGTGTTCAGGTCGAACAGAATCGCATTGACTTGGAATACGAGAAACTTGCGGTGGAACGTGATCGCGTTGAAGTAGACAAAGACAAAGTAAAGAACGACGCAATCAAAATCGGATCTGACGGATTGACTAATACGGTTAAGGTAACTGCTGACATAATTCAGACAAGCATTAGAGTTGTAGGCGCGCTTGCTGGAACGGCGATTGGTACTAAAGCAATGCTGGCGGTAGCTAAAGGAATTCTGTCAGACGAGGAGTCTGGGAAACTCGTGTACAGCAAATTGTTTAGTTTGTTAAAGACACCAAATCCATTCGGGTTTAAGATTTAAACCGAAAGAAAGAGGGCTGGTAGACTTTACTGGCCCTTTTATTTTTCCGCACATTTTACAAGCATTATTATGAAGAAGGCGTAGCCCATTTGGAAGGGCGCTACACTTGTAGAAATTAGGGTTCGAATCCCTCGCCTTCTATACTCCTCATTTTATTTTTTCCGCAAATTTTACACACACTTTTATGAAGAGACAATACATATATTCTTAGAGTATCAGAAAGGAGACCTCTATGTACAATCATGAAGCAATTGACACGCTGGGCAAATTAGCGACTGTTGCTGTAATAGAAACAGCAGCGATCGGAATGTATATCGGCGGATATGTCGTATATCGCTTTTACAAGCACAAGGAGAAGAAAGCAGAAAAGAAAGAATCTAGATACAACTGAATATAGCAGCACCATTAAGAGCTTGAGTAAATATACTCAGGCTCTTAAGTTTTTCAAAGAAAGGAGTAACTAAATGGCACAGGTAACAACATTCAAAAAGTCGATCTGGCGGAAGATTGATGAAAAGTCTGAGCGCATCAAATCGGATTGCAAGAAGAAAACCGAAGAAATCAAAAAAGCTCTGCGCGATCCAGCCAACCAGGAGAAGATCGTGACAGTTGCGAAGTGGATTGCAGGATGCACAATTCTGGTGCTGCAGTTAAGAAAAGAGCTTCGGCCTACTCTTGCGGATATTGAGAGAAGGCAGAAGTTGTATAGCTACTACGATCCGCACAGTCATATTCGGTTCAATACCAAGCGTAAGGTTCGCCCGGAAGTAGCGTATGAGATTGGTAGAAGAACTGATAGAGGCGAAGACGTCGTTGATATTCTTAGAGAGAAAAAGTTGCTGTAAGAAAGGAGTATTACAAATGTTTAACAAAGAACAATTCATGCTGAGTCTCAAAAGTGATTTGATCAAAGATCTCAAGCCGGTCAGAGAAAACTTGAGTACAATCCTCGCATTTGGGGCAATTGGGGTAATGGTTTATGGCGCGTACAGGATGTGGTCTGCGGTTCCGGAAGCGCAGGAAGAAATCGCCGCAAAGAAGTATCGCGATGAATCGATCACGAAGCTCGAAGCAGTAGCTGTTGCAGCGCCTTATATGGCTGTTCCGGTTGGATGCTTCGTGGCAGCGGCAGGCATGATGATCGGTTCCGATTATATTTCGAGATCTAGACTCGCGGCAACAACGACTTTATTAGCGGCGGCAGTTGCAGATAAAAAGAAACTTCAGGAAAAGTTTGTTCAGTACACCGGCCAGGAAAAGCTGCAGCAGGCTAAGAAAGAGATATTCGAGGAGACACACGACGCAAAGATCCTGGACGAGAACGGCTCTGAAGTTGAGGGGTTCGATGCGACTGCGATGGAAAAGAGAAAGAAACGTGAACTCCAGATAAATCGAATCTATAGGTACGTTCTCGAAGACGCACGAGAGCTCTATAGTACTCCGGTCAAGATCGAAGAAGTTAACAAGTATATTCAGCGCGAGTACGGTCCAAAGCAGAGTAACAAATGGCTTGGCTCGCCGTTCTCCAAGAACGAAGTCATGAATTTGCTCGGCACGGATTATGGTTCTGTTGGTAACAATACGGGCTGGAGAACCGGAGCGGATTGGCGCATGGCCACAACGCCGGCGTATGACACCAAAACCGGAGAAGTGTTCTTCTTCTTGGAGCTGCCTGAAACAGATCCACAGTGGGAAGTACCATTCGACGAGTGACATTTACAGACTAACTATCTCGCTAAGCCCTGAGCTGTTATGCTTGGGGCTTTTCTTTTAGAAAGGAGTAACTTATGAGCAGCAACAGCATTAAACTTGCAATTGAATTGTCTTCGGACATAAATCCTGGGCATGAAGTGTACATTATTCCATTCTCGCAGATACGATTCGATGATATTCGCAAGATTGCGGCCGAAGCGTATGACGAGTGGTTTTTAGCAGATGCGAAGGCAACTGTGGACGCGATCGGATCTTATATTTCCTACATGCTTTTGCGGTATGGGTACAAGGAAAATGAAGATTATCTCATGGGTTTTGGTTCCGGCCGGAACGCCGATGAAGAGGAGGAATAAGCCATGACAGCACGTGGAGAAATCGCAAGTAAGAAACACGAAGAAGCTCTCGACAAGACAATCAAAATTCTTTCCAGCACAGATAAGCCCATGACTGTGTCCACGCTGTTTAACGAGCTGCATGTAACGTTGAACACGGTATATCGCTATCTTAGAGTAATTCCCAGTCGCCTTAGCGAGGACCAGGAATTGATCAAGACAAAAACAGAATCCGGCACGACAGGTTACATTATTAAAGACAAGAAAGACCGGTACAAGAGCGATAAGACAGAGTCTGGTTATCCCGATCCCACAGCCAAGATGGCTATTGCATCTCCGTTATATTCTAAGCCCGCATATATTCCTGGTTGTGTCTGGCTTGTTAACAACTCGGATGGATCGGCCGATCCGTGGCTTGTTTTGTCAATGAATAACTTTATGCGCAACGACAACGCGGTTATTACTTGCCGAGCGTATGACAAGAGCGATTTGAACAATCATAAATTTGAACCTGCAACCCCCGGGATTGTCAAAATCGGCGAAGACTTGTGGGCAGATACTTGCATGATTTGTACGAAGAAATCGAAGTGGTTCACTAAAGACCGCGTTGTCAAGGTTGAACCAGATCGATTTAAAATCGTGATGGATCGAATCACAGAGCAACTGGGTGGTACTACGTCGTATTCGAATCTTGAGGCGACTATAAAAATGCTGGAGAAGACCTTAGACACTAGGAATAAAGAGGTCACGAATCTTAAGGCGCAAGTCAAAAACTTGAAAGAGAAGCTTGATAAAAAGGCAGAAGAAATAGAAACGGGTCAGTCCGTTATTCGAGATTTGCGCGCTTCTTTGAAAACAAAGACAGAACAGGAAACCTCGGATACTCCTGCGAAAAAGGCTGATCCGGACGAGTATTTGAAGGGGAAGGTTGATGCGTATGAACTTGTGTTGAACAAGCTCTCACGTGTGAAGGTAATATTTGGAAGTGAAAAAGGAGGAGACAATGACATTACGCGACTCGATCCGGGCGCGAGATCCGATATTCGAAGCAGCACAAGCGTGGAAGAAACGACATGAAGAAGTTTCTGTGCATGTGGCATATTTAGCAGATGAAGAAACGGTACGTTTACAAATTGAATGGCCAAGAAAAGCAATGGTCGTCGAGCGAGACGTACCGTTTCGTTCTTATGAAATCACAGATCTTACGCCAGAAGAGCTTACTACCGATGAGCTCGAGGCAATGTTTATTGAAGGAGGTGGATATAAATGATCAAAAAAGTAGGTACAGCGCTTGGTAAATTTGGTTTGAGAACTTGGGATAAAGCAGTGGGAATGGCTGCGTATGGTGCAGGACTTGCCGTCGGAGCGGGTTTAGTGCTCTCCACGATCGGTCTTGGCTGTGAAATGGGCTATAAAAAAGCAGAACTTGATGCAGTTAAAAAGGCTGAAACAGCAGCCGAAAGCGAAGAAGAATAAGGAGGTTTGAAATGGGCATGTTCTATTTTCTTCAGCATTTGAATATTTCTATGGTGATCGTCGGACTGATCGGATTTTTCGGCAATATGTATGAGCCCGGTCCGGTTCCGAAGATGATGACCGTTGTCGCCATTGTATATTTGGCGGCATACATCATTGCAAGGCGCATGTTCGCGTTATGGCTTTATGAGAGAGGAGTTATGAACAAATACTACAAGGATTTCGAATACGAAGAGCCTGAAACCCCTCGCGAGAGGAAATTTCAGATGTACGACATGAAGGAGAGCGCATAATGGACGGTGTTGAGAATCTGCATATTGTTGAATTCGAGAGATGGTGCCCCAGATGTCAGTTTAATGACAAAAAAGAAGAGGACGACCCTTGCTGGGATTGTCTTGAGGATGGCGTTTCGCACAACGGGCAGCCGGTTAAGTTCAAAAAGAGGGTGAAGTAAAAGTGTTTCCGCACATTTTACACACACTCTTATGAAAAGTAATATAGTTTTCTATAAATTTGAAAGGAGAAATCACAATGGAAAACACAACAAACAACATGGAAACTATCGACATGACAGCAAATGAAGAAGGAACTTATACTTCTGAAAATCCTGGCACGGATACTAATACAGAAGATGACAAGCAGCAGCCCAAGACTTCGGTCTTTGGTAAGGCACGCACTTTCTGTAAGAATCTTGGATGGAAGAAGATCGCTGGAGGCACAGTTATTCTGGTTGTAGCCATTGTTGGAGGACGCAAGGTGGTTAAAGCAGTGAAAGCTGCAATCACACCTGCATCCGCCAGCATTGCCACAAACCCGATCAACAATGCAGCACAGCAGATCGTAGACTCTATTCCGGACAATCTTGCGGAAGTAGCACCTGACCTTGACGAGATCGGAGCTGCAGCAGAAACAGCATCACAGACCGTAACAGCACAGGAAGTTATCCAGAATGTTGCTGAGACAGTAGAACAGACGGTTTGATTCATAGTGAAAAACAAACAGAAAACTGATATTTGAAGGCGAAAGCCCGTGTAGAAATGCATGGGCTTTTAGCTTTCGCGTTTTCGCAGAAAAAACACACCCTCTTATGAAAGAGACACATCAAAAATTCTATGGAGGGAATTACTTATGTTAAAACATGTGAAATTTGGTCCGGTCGTACAGATTGTAGTTATTATGGCGGGCACTGGCGCAGGAGCACTCGGAGGAATGCTCAAAGCTGGTTGCCTCGAAGGTAACATCAACAAACTTATTGACACTGTGAACAACACTTTCATTGCAGTAAACGCAGTAAAACCTGGCAAGTGAAAATTGAATATGGAACTCGAAAACGGAGCCTTTGCAGCAATTGCATAGGCTCTTATTTTTTCAGAAAGGAGGAATTGCGTGGATTATAGCACTATAACGCCAAATGCAGGTCAACCGCAAACGCCTCAAACCACTCAAAAAGAGAAACCTGTTCCGGCAGTATCAAAAAATGATGTTGTGAGACGTGAAGCAGGCGTTGGCAAAAAGCTGTATGATGCATTTTTTAGCGCAACACCTCGAGAAGTTATTGCCGACGTAAAAACTAATGTGCTGAAGCCGTCGATCAAAAAGATCTTGTTGGATTTTATTGTCTATAGCGCAAGCATGATGATCAACGGCAGAACGGGTCAGCAGTCATCTGCATGGAATCCATATTTTTCGCCTTTGTCTAATGTGATCAATTACAATGCGATCAGCGCTAATAAACAGACCACGACAATCTCTCAAGGAGCTAATACGCCTAGTCCGAACGGTGTTCTCACGCTTGACACCATAGAGTTCTTCGAAAAGATCAAGGCGGAGAAGGTAATGATGGACATGCGCGGATATTTGGCAGCATATAAGCTTGTGTCTGTCTCCGACTACTATGACTTCTGCAATATTGATCATGACTTTATGACCGATAAGTGGGGGTGGGACAACTTGAGCGGTATGGATGTTGTCCCTAGCGGAACTATGTGGAAGATTATATTGCCTCCGGTAAGACCTATCGCAGGGAGATAACAAGATGTTTGTATTATCCGGTAAACAAGTTTGGGATTGTTTCAAAAAGTTGATGCCCTATCAGGCCTCGACGGCGATTAAATACCAGAAAGATCCCACAGAGCGTAACAAGATCAAGGTACACATGAAAGACGGAACTTTTGCGTTTTTCACCATGAAAGACGATAAAAGCTATATTTACGAAAAGAAGTTTTAAGAAAGGAGTAACTGATGGGACTTTTATCGAACATCAAAACAAAAGGCGTCAATGCCCTCATGAGAGCAGACGTCAAACTCGCGCCGCATAAGAACGACATTGTTTTCTATGGCGGTTTAGCACTTCTCGGCTTCGGGATCTTTAAGCTTTGCCAGGCTTCGGCTAAGCTTCCCGGAAAGGCAGATGATCTGCAGACCGAACTTAATAAGATCGCAGAAAAAGCAAACAAAGAAGCCGAAGAGCATCCGATTACAGAGGCTCAGGCTAATGCCATGACCAGAAGAGCAAGAGGAGAAGCTGCTTGGTCTATATTTAAGGAGTATGCTCCTGGCGCGGTATTCACGATCGCGGGAACTGCGGCCATTTGCAAGAGCAGATTCGATCTTAAAGATTCATATTTGAAGACCACTGCAGCACTGATCGGTGTCCAGGAAACTCTTGCACAGTATCGCGAGAGGGTGAGAGCAGAGGAAGGCGCGGCAATGGACACGCACTATATGTACGGGACGAAACGTGCTTATATTCCTCAGCCCTCAACCGATGAGAACGGTAATCCGATCGTGATCGATACGCCGGTTGACAATGTTCTAGCGGATATTCCAAAGGATCTGTCGATCATAGAGATCCCTTGCACCAATATTCATTGGAAGAACGATCCCGGGTACATGATCACGTTCATTAAGGGTCGTTTCGACGAAGCTCGTAGACTGTGTCATCTCAGAGGATCTGTAACACGTAATGATATTTGCGATCTGTTCGCTGTAGCGAGGGACTACTCGGACGAAGGCATGCGCGCTGGTTATATTTGGGATCAGGCATGGATTGATGCTCATAATGGAGACAGTCCAGTTCAGTATCAGTATCATTTCGTGACAAAAGAGAACTTCGCGAAGTATATTCCGAACGGTCAGCCGTACGAGCAGATGATCATCATTGAGCTTCAAAATCTCAGAGATCTAAAGACGGTGAACCGATTTCGCAGACGAACGGCTTGATCAATGGATACATGACGAGGGGATGAGATTCGACTTCCCCTCGTTTGATTATATTTGAAGAAAGGGGTGCGTCTTGAAAACTATTACAACATTTCTGGCCGGCTTTTTGGGAGGAGCGTTGGCCGGTTGGTATAGTACGAAAAAGTACTATCGAACAAAGTGTGACATGGAAGTCCAGGACATGCGAAATCTACTCGATGAGACTGTCGCCGAGTCTAACGATCGGGTTAAAACCGCGATGGAAGTCGCACAAAAGAAAGTCGAGAACGCTGAAGTAAAAGCGCAGAGAGCTGCTGACGATCGCCAGATATTTGCTGAGGCTCTTACACGTCTTGGTTATACAAGCAAAGAAGAGCAGTCGACTATTCGTCCTTGGGGGGAACCTGAGCAGCCGGAAACTGAGCATCCTCTCGAGGAAGATGACTACTTGCTGGACCCAGACGTGCTGGAGGCCAAGCGAAAACAACCTCCAGCGTTGATCAACGAAGAAACGTATTCAACGGATATTTACAGCGGGTTCGAGAAAAAGGAAGTGCTTTGGTATCCCGAGGACGAAGTTTTGCTGGACGGCGACACAAGCGAACTAATGGACGATCCATATTCTTTCTTGGGAAGGGAATGGATTCCAATAGTCGAACGTGACGGCGAAGCATACGTCCGGAACTACCGATGGGAAGTTGACTACCTGGTTGTTCCCATGGAAGGGAAAGGTGTCGACAACATGACTATCTCGACATAAAAAAGGAGATCATATTTACATGGGCAAGGTCAAAGAAAGCGGAGGCTGGCCTGTGTCGAGAGATGTGGAAATTAAGAATGCATATTTTTCATGGCTAGTAGAACATATTAAGCCGGATGACGAGCATTGGTGTTTACTTAGACGTTTACACCAGAAAGAGTATTACTGGCTTGACAGCGTACCTCTTGACGAGAATCGAGAGAAAGACGGTCGAGCACTACGAGTTAAATTTGCAGACGATAGCGAGTGGCCTTTAGAGCATGTTTTGGGTGTGCTTGACGGTCCTTGTTCTATGCTGGAAATGCTTGTGGCTATGGCTATGAGGATTGAAACGGATATTCTGTACGATGCTGAGTTCGGTGATCGTACGGGAACATGGTTCTGGATGATTCTCAAAAACGCTGGTCTAGACATGAACGATACAGACTATTACCAAATTTATATCGACCAGGTTCTTAATCGGATCCTGTCAAGATATTACGAGAAGAATAGCGAAGGCAGTTTGTTTCCAGTCAAAAACACTTGCGGTAAAGACTGGCGGAAGACTGACCTTTGGATGCAGATACAGTTATATTTGAACGAAAACGTGTAACTGGGAAAGGAGCAGCAATGTGGATTTCCTCTTAATCTCGCACAAGCCTATCCGTGGAGGAGGTGTAGAGTTATATCCTCACTTTAGATGTTACTCAAGCAAGGACTTGATGACTAAAGGCGGTGATTTTTACGCCATCTGGAACGAAAAAGAAGGCTTGTGGAGTAAAAGTCAAGACACTGCGACCGACTTGATCGATGCGGCTCTTGACGAATACAAAGCGGCTCATCCGATTGAGAACGGATATTACCTGGTTAAATACATGTGGGATAGTGATTCGGGGTCTATGGACAAGTGGCGCAAATACGTCACAAAGCAAGCGCCGATCAACAGCTATCATCAGCTCGATCAGAACATTATATTTGCCAACACACCTGCTAACAAGAAAGATTATGCCAGCATGCGGTTACCATATGCATTAGCTCCGGGGCCTAGTCCCGCTTGGGATCGACTTGTTGGCACGTTATATTTACCCGAAGAAAGATTCAAGATCGAATGGATCATTGGAGCGATCATGTCAGGAGCAGCGAAGAAGATTCAGAAATTTGCAGTCTTCTATGGCGACTCTGGAACAGGTAAATCTACAATTCTTGATATTATCCAAGGCATGCTTACTGTGGACAAAGACAAACAACTTCAGTATTGGACGCCGTTTAATGCTGAAAACTTGGGATCACGAAGCGCAGCGTTTGCCCTTGAGCCATTCAAGAATTTTCCGTTAGTTGCAGTTGATGGCGATGGAACTCTGGATCGAATTGAAACTAACACTGATCTCAACAGTCTGGTTTCACACGAAGCAAGAATGGTCAACTCGAAGTACGAGAGATTATATCCTGCCAAGTTTAACTGTATGCTGCTAATTGGTACAAATAGACCGGTTCGAATCACCGACAGCAGATCCGGTATTATAAGACGTCTCATAGATATTCATCCGTCAGGTAATCTTATACCCGGAGATGAATATTTTAAGCTAATCGAAGAAGTAAAGTTTGAGTATGGCGCAATTGCCTCTCACTGCATAGATGTGTATAAGGCGCATAAGAAAGCGTTTGATCATTATATTCCGCAGAAGATGCTGGGAGCGACGAACGATTTTTACAACTTCTTGGATGAGTGCCTCGACGACATCCTCAACAACGATAAGACCACATTAGCATGCGCGTGGGACTTATATTTGAAATACTGTGATCAAGCCAAGGTACCGGCATTTGCAGTATATTCTCGTCGAGTGTTTGGGGAAGAGTTGAAAAATTACTTCAGGGTCTTCGAAGAAAGAGGGCTTGATGGAACCGGAGCAAGAAAACGAGGAGTATATTCCGGTTTCAAATACGAAAAGCTTGGTAGATCAGTTATCGACATGAGCGAAAGTAAGCCACAGCACAAGGAACAACCAGAGCACTGGCTTAAGCTCGATAAAAAGAAAAGTATATTTGATCAAGTGTTTGCAGACACGCCGGCACAGTATGAAATAGTAGACCAGGATACCGGCAGAACACGTCCGGAATTCTCCTGGGCGAAAGTTAAGACTGTGCTGAAGGATATTCTTACCAGCAAAGTTCATTATGTTAAAGTTCCGATCAGCTTGATCGTGATCGACTTTGATATTCACGACGAGTCCGGACAAAAGTCGTTGGAACTGAACTTAAAAGCGGTAAGAGAATTGTGGCATGGGCCTCCGACTTACGCTGAAGTTAGCAAGAGCGGAGGCGGCATACACTTGCATTACTGGTATGAGGGTAATCCGGAGAAACTTGAACGGATATTTGCCCCCAATGTTGAAATTAAAGTTTACAGCGGCGGAAGTGCGTTGAGAAGGAGGCTTACTCTTTGTAATGATATTCCTATAGCCACTTTGAATGGCGGACTTCCGCTTAAGGAGGTCAAAAAGAAGGTGATCAACAAAGAAGTTCTTCGAACGCAGAAAAGTATGCAAGAACAACTAGTGAGAGCCCTCAGAAAGGAGCATGAACCGCATTCGACCAAGTGCGAGATGGAGTTTGTCAAGCATATTTTGGACGATGCGTATGCTCAAGGCGTTAAGTATGACTTCTCGCCAATGATGGATGCCTTCTATAGTTTTGCTTGTAAGAGCACTAACCAAAGCGCGTTGTGTCAACAGATATTTTCGCAGATTAAGTGGAAGTCTGATGAGCCTTCGGATCCGGTCGAGGCAGACAGCGATAAGATCGTATTTTTCGACATCGAGATATTTCCGAACTTATTTGTTGTTTGCTGGAAATTTGCTGGAGATAATGAGCCTGTTAATAAATGGATCAATCCGAATGCGAATCAAATAGAAGAACTCTTGCAGTATAGACTTATCGGATTCAACAATCGACGATACGACAATCATATGCTCTACGGAAGACTTAACGGATATTCCGAAGAGCAGTTGTACAATCTGTCGAGTAAGTTGATCAACAACAAGGATCCGAATGCTAAGTTCAATGAAGCATACAACGCGTCTTTTGCTGATGTGTTTGATTTTTGTAACAAGAAACAGTCTCTCAAAAAGTGGGAGATCGAAATGGCTTCTAAAGGCTTAACGGTGCATCACCAAGAATTAGGTCTTGCATGGGATAAACCCGTACCTGTTGAGATGTGGGATCTCGTATGCGATTACTGCGCTAACGACGTCATTGCTACCGAAAAGACTTTCGAGTACAACCAGGCAGACTGGAATGCTCGTAAAGTTCTGGCGAAGTTAAGCGGTTTGACCGAGAACGATACCACCAGAAGCCATGCAACTCGCATTATATTTGGCAACGATAGAGAACCCGAACTTGTGTATACGAACCTCGCTACGGGCGAACGGACTGATGGCGGAAAAGATATTGGCTTCCCCGGTTACCGGTTCGATCCGAATGGAATACCGATCGAAGATTATATTGAGGAACCGTCAAAACAGCATAAATCCTGGTTTATGGGAGAAGATCCTTCGGAAGGCGGATACGTGTTTGCGAAGCCGGGTATGTATTGGAATGTCACGACCTTTGACGTGGCTTCTATGCACCCTCACAGCCTCATAGCGCTCCGTTTATTGGGCAAGTATACTGATAGATTCAAGGAGATCGTAAACGCCCGTATAGCCGTTAAACACGGTGATATGGACGCTATAGGAAAGCTTCTCGGAGGGGCTCTCTTGCCATATTCTCAGACAGCAGAGGATCGGAAGCATCTAGCTCAGGCGTTGAAGATCATCATCAATTCTGTCTACGGATATACTTCGGCCACATTTGCGAATCCGTTCAAAGATCCTCGCAATGTTGATAATATTGTTGCCAAGAGAGGTGCGTTATTCATGATGACCTTGAAGAACAAAATCACAAAGATGGGCTTCGAGGTTGTTCATGTTAAGACGGATTCGATCAAGATTATCAATGCAACTCCGGAGCTGGCAGAGTTCATAACAGAATTTGCCAAGAAGTATGGCTATCAGTTTGATATTGAAGCCAAGTACGAAAGGATGTGCCTTGTCAACAACGCCGTTTATATCGCTAAGTATACGGAAGACGAGTTCAATGATGAACCTGGGTGCTGGACAGCTACTGGCGCTGAATTCGCTCAGCCGTTTGTATTCAAGACGCTGTTTAGCCATGAGAAAGTTATGTTTGACGACTTGTGTACGACTATGTCTACTCAGTCCGCATTCTATCTAGATAAGAATGAGGGATATCCCGATGTATCCGAGTACGAGAACATTAAGTCTCTTAGGCATAAGGCGGAAGTCGGAGCGAAACTCACTAAAGGACAGGAAGCTACGCTTAAGCTGTGGTCTGGCGTTAGTGACGAAGAACTCGATGCTAAGATCGCAACGGGACACAATTATATTTTCGTAGGCAGAGCTGGAAGGTTCTGTCCTATGAAACCTGGGACTGGAGCTGGTTTACTCATGCGAGATGCTGGAAATGGTAAGTACGCGGCGGCTACTGGCACCAGTGGACATCGCTGGCTTGAATCCGAAGACGTATTAACGCTTAAACTCGAAAATATGGTTGACGATTCATATTTCCGTAAACTGGCGGATGCAGCGATCAGTCATATTTCGCAATTCGGTGACTTTTACGAATTTGTTAATGAGAATGGCTCGTGGAAAGACGAAAAAGATTTGTCTTATTACATGAACCAGCCTACCGATATTTCAGATGAAGAAGTGCCGTTCGAGAACATGCCTACTCGAGCGGCTTAATAGAAAGGAGATTATATTTATGATTAATGGACAGTATATTCCTGCGCTTGAACTTATGAACGTACCTGGCAACATGATCCCGCGTGGTCTGAGAAACTTCGGAGGCAACGAACGTCGCACGAAAGACGGCCGGGTCATGAACTCGTTCGGGCAGCGGAATTTTGTTGTGAAGTTCGACGAAGAGCAGGGACGTGCTCTTGAGGCTCAGGGCTGGGATGTTTTCTGGTTCAACCGTGAAAGTGAGGAAGAACCTCTTCAGGCAGGTCTCACAGTTCCGGTAAATCTGTCAAGAACAACTCGCGATGGGCGTGAGAGGAATCCCGACACTGTTATTGTGGTCACGGATGTTAATAAGGTTCGCCAGGACGAGAAGACGATAGGCAACCTGGATAGTGTCACGATCACGAGCGCGGATATTCGGCTTACACCTCGCCAGAAGATCAAGAAAGACGGCACAGTCCGGATCGCACCGTATCTCAACAAGATGTATGTTAAGATCGCAAATGACAAGTTTGACATGCAGTACGATGATATTCCGTGGGGAGAATGATCAGTACCTCGTAATTTTGGCAAAAGAGCTCAGGCAGAAATGCTTGGGCTCTTATATTTTGGAGGGAAACAAGTGCGAAACGTAAAGAATCCAAGTCAATTCAGGAAAGTTGCCGAAGAACTGCATGCGCTAGGTCCTAAAATTATCGAGGTTAACGGTAAAGATATTAAGATCGGCTGCGAGAATAAGGACTATCAAAGGCTGCTTGAGAACGGTACTGTAGATCAGCAGAAAGCTAGAAAACATTTGTTTGAGGCAGAAAAACACGCTCGCAGATATGCCATGTGGGAGAAGATCATCGAACAGGCCAAGATTCTTACTGCGTATGGTGGCGGACATATTCCTATTACAAAGCTGGAGGGGACAAGAGTAGGAGGTTGGAGATGAGTAACGAACAGGAAGTAACAACAACTACCGAAAAAACATTATCTGAATGGCAGCGAGCAAGCCGAGAAATAGAAAATCTTAACCTAACAGCAAAGAGAAAAACAGAAAATATTAGGCTAAAAGCTCAAGAAGCAAAAGCTGACAAGGGCAAGCCGGATATTTACCTGGTGCCACCGGAGATCTTTGAAGCCATTGCTTATATTCGCATGTACGGAAATGAGAAGTACCACGATCCGGATAACTGGAAGACCGTAGAGATCGAAAGATATTACAGTGCTGCGATGAGACATCTGCTGGCCTGGAGACGGGGAGAAACCGCGGATGCGGAATCTGGATATTCTCATCTTTGGCATGCGGCTTGTAACCTGGCGTTCATGATCTCGTTAGAGGACCAGGAAATTGGTAAGGCGAACGAGGAAATTATGAGGGAGGCGTTGAATGCACGAGATATTGGTTAGCCTGGCAGGTGTAATCATGGCTATGGCGTTCACTATGGTTTTGCTTGCAGTCGTTATTGGCATACCGGTTATATTCTGTGCTGGCGTATACTGGCTGTTCTGCTTTTTGACCGGGGCTATATTTAACTGGATCTATCCGATTGGTGCTGGTATAGCTATTGGGATATTTATCATGTGCGCTGCGTATGGGGTGGATGATGAGTAAGAAGGTAGTAACTGTAGTGCTTGAAGTCGAATCTGACGACGATTATATGATGACGGATGACTTTATTAAAAATGACTTAGAGCAGGAAATAAATTGTGCATCCAATTCTTATAACGTTGTCTCGATAACGATCGGATGTGAGGCGAGTAATGATTAAGCCATTAAGACTACGAATCTATGATATTTGTCGGAAGTTCGAGTGGTCTAAGTTTGCAGCCGAGAACGGGATGCCTTGCGTAATCATTGAAGTGGATCAGGACCGCATGTCCAAATACAGATTCACCATCAGGATGCGTGAGGCAACTCCGTTCAAAGATGCTAAAGAGGCATGTAGGTCCGTTATATTTGCCAGGAATGGGCTGGAAGAGAATGTGATGGGCCTGCTGGAGGATATGTACGCGGAGATATTTGATAGGTAGAAAGGAGAAAGAGATGCCTGTAGATGAGAACGAAAATATTTTAGTCAATCTTAGAGGAATCTTTATAGCTAGCGAACGCGTGGAAGAAATTAAAAAGGAAGAGCGCGAGAAGGTGTGGGAAGTATTTAGAGCTATTGTGCGTAGCCCTAATGATGGAGGAATGGCTTCTGATGACATATACGAGTGCTTTGGCTCGCGTTTCGCATCGTGTATTTCTGAGATGCCTGTAGACGAAGCTCTAGAGAAGTATGAATCCTGGAAGAAAAAGAATGGTGTAGAGGCCGTGATTAAGAGCCTAAAGCCGCAGGACGTGATCGCGGTTCCGAAAATATATGAGCGCGATAGTTATCTTGTGTATATGGTAACTATTGTAAATCCATATGCTGAGGGCGACTGCGTTATTCGTGGTATTGATCATACCGGAGACGTGATACTTAACAGAAGAAAACTCGAAGACTACAAAGGTCTCGAAAAGATCGGTCGGGTTGAAGAGGCTAAGGATATTCTCGGAGAAATCGCCAAGATCGAATACGAGTGGCGGAAAAATAACTGATATTCGATAGTTAGAAAGGAGAAATAATATGCCTATAGGTGAGAATGATAAAGTGTACTATGATAATTGCTTTGTATCGTATAATCTGCCGATAAATAATGAGTCTATTAAAAAGAAAGAGCGTGAGAAGGTTTGGGAGATGGCCAGAAAGATAGTTGTTTCCCCGAATATTGGCGGCATGGAATTTAGCGAAATAGAAGATTGCTTTGGAATAAGGTCTACATCCGGTGTTTTAAAGATGCCTGTCGACGAAGCTCTTGAGAAGTACGAAGCATGGAAGAAAAAAAATGATGTAGAGGCCGTGATTAAGAGCCTAAAGCCGCAGGACGTGATCGCGGTTCCAAGTCCGGTAAATAATGGCGTAAAAAGTGTCATGATGATTACTCTGTTAGATCATCCTAATAGACTTACTTGCCGTATTCAAGGTATTAGTTCAAACGGCTGTACTGTGGATATTTTTAGAAAACTTGAAGACTACAAAGGCCTCGAAAAGATCGGACGGGTTGTAGAAACCACGGATATTCTTGGCGAGATCAAGAAGATTGAAGACGAGTGGAGGAGGCGCATATGTGGATCGTAACTCAGGATTATGTTAAGGGGCAGCTGGTCTACCTGGTTGAGAACTCTGTTACCGGTGAGAGGAGAGGAGAATTCGACTGGCAGGCCATAGCCCAGGAGTTCGCGGATGAGTTGAATATAGAGGAAAGAAGACCGGCTCGCATTGACGCCCTTTATATTTCTAAGAACATATTGCACCGCGCAATCGACAATGGAGTATGGGCTGAAGCAGATTTTCCGGAATCAAAGAAAAAATGCACGAGCTCGTTGACAAGTATGATGGGGAAAAGGAGGACGAGGTGACGGAATGAGTCTAGCATGGAAGTGTGATATTTGTGGAGATTACTACGATCCGGATAATGATGAAAATACTGAATATTTGGAGCGCGGTTATATTGATCAGGATGATGTAAAAACACTGTCTCGTATAGAAGTTTTTCATATGTGCCCAAGGTGCAGTTTGGCTATCGATAACGCAATCGATAAGAGGAGGAAGCATGAGTAGAATTGAGTTAAAACCTTGCCCGTTCTGCGGTGCTGAGGCACGGTTACATACATTTGTTAGGGCCCAGTGTACTACGACGAATGCAATATCGTATGTCCAGTGCTCGAAGTGCAACACAGCCACAAAGAACTATGCAGATGATAAAGGCGACGGAAGTTATATTTTTGACGCGGCAGACGCTTGGAATAGGAGGGTAAAAGCATGAATAATAACGCCACAAAACAACTTAAAGCTCTCGGACTTGTCGCTTCTTATATTAGAGAGCATCTCGACAAGTCGGATCCGGATGCATATTTCGAAACGTACACAGTATGGCAGTGTAAGACGCTGCAGAATTGTAAGTTCCTGATCAGTTCGACACTTCCGGATGGTATGTACTATGAAGTTACTTATAACGGCGATAAAAACGAGTGGTATCTGGATGCGTATAAGAAGTTTGAGAATCGGTGTATTCCTGGAGGAGAGGGATGATGGATCTTGATCTAATTCATAAAATTGTCTGCGAGAAAGGAATGAATATACACATAAGACCTGCTGTTATGTATGACGATCTCGGAGATACTATATTTATAAGTCTGACGAAAGGCGATCAGAATATTGCTTTCATGGTTCCGTTTCATAGTCTATTGAAACATTCGGATCCGAAGAAAGTTTTTGCAGACAACATTAACTTGGCGATAGAGAAACTCGAGAAGGGAGAGCTGAATGATGGATCTGTATGAAGCAATTGATATTCTCAATGAGTATGTGGCGTATGCCGATGATCGCGGAAGAGCTTTTGCTACACCTACAGCGGAGGAGCTCGAAGCTATGAAAATTTGCCTTGAGGCGGCAAGAGATAAAGCGGGGGTGTGATATATGACGTATAGAGAAGCAGCGAGCACGCTTAAACGCAACTTGCTTCTGGATTCGCCACTACTGAATTCTTTTATTTTACCAACGAGCTTTGTAACGGCGTTGAAGTTAGCTTCAGTTCTACTCGAAAAAGAAGCCAAGAAGTGTGAAGAAGCCGAATCGGTTGAAGTAAAAGATATTTAACAAATGGGACGAGGGGTGTTTCTGAAACTAGAGCACCCCCTTTTATTTTTTGTACATCTCGAAGGAAGGAGGTGAATGATGAGTCAACGAACTAGAGACGAAAGAAAGCAGACGTTAATGCTTGAGCCCGAACAACAGGATGCTGTAGCCAGGATGCATAATGGGTGTGTCTTGTGCGGGGGTACTGGCAGCGGGAAGAGCATTACGGGTATTGCCTATTATATTTCTCGTATGTGCGAAGGTAAGTGGGGGTCATCGCCTCGTATGAAGCGGCCTAAGAACCTTTATATTATTACGACTGCCATGAAGAGGGATCGGTATGAGTGGGATGGGGATCTTAGCTTGTTCGGCTTGTCCAGAGACCACGCATTGTGTTTATATCCTGTGAACGTCGTTGTGGATTCGTGGAACAACATAGGCAAGTATGCTGGAGTGTGTGGAGCAGCTTTTATATTTGATGAGCAACGGGTTGTGGGTAATGGTCCTTGGGCGAAGGCGTTTCAGTCTATAGCGAAGAAGAACCAATGGATCTTGTTAAGTGCTACACCTGGAGATTCATGGTCGGACTATGTACAGATATTTATAGCGAATGGGTTCTACAGGAACAAGACCGAGTTTGAGAATAGGCACGTTATTTGGAGCAGGTTCTCGAAGTATCCCAAGGTGGACAGATATTTGGAGAATGGCTACCTTATGGCGCTCAGAGATAGAATCCTTGTGGACATGGATTACAAGAAGAAGACTGAGCGGCATGAGTATCATCAGATTATAAGCTATGACTGGCAGCTGTATAAGCAAGTCATGAAGAGGCGGAAGAATCCTTGGACTGGGGATCCGGTTGTCAACATCTCGGAATTGTGCAGCATCTTGAGAAAGATATCTAACACTCATCCACAGAGAGTTGATGAGGTTGTTCAGATTGTTAAGCAGCGAGGACGGTGCATTATATTCTACAACTTTAACTACGAGCTTGAAATACTTAAGCGGATGTGTCGAGAGAATGGATTTATATTTGCGGAGTGGAACGGGCATGCTCATGAGCCTATACCGGATAGCTGTGACTGGGTCTATCTCGTACAGTATACTGCTGGCGCTGAAGGGTGGAATTGCATCACTTGTGACACGATTATATTCTACTCTTTAAGCTACTCGTGGAGGGCTATGGAGCAGGCTGCAGGGAGAATTGACAGGAGAAATACGCCCTTTAAGGACTTATATTACTACTATTTTAGAAGCCCCTCGCCGATAGATTTGGCCATAAATAGGGCTCTAAAACGTAAGGAAAACTTTAATGAATCGAGATATTTTGCCAAAGTTTCGGGTAATTTTGGAGCAAAAGTGGTGTAAATGGCGAAAAATTTTGTCGAGAGTTTTGGACAAAAATGGCCAAAAATTGGCCAAAAACGTATTTTTAAAAGTGGCCAAAAGTGGCCAAAAATGGCCAAAAATGGCCCGCGAGTCCGAAGTGTGTAAAATGTGCGAATTTTTCTTGCGGGGTTTTTTGCGATTTTGGCCAAAAAAGTGGGCTTTTGGCCAAAAATGAAAATGGCGTTTTTGGCCACAAAAATGGCCTTTTTTGGGGTTTCTGGCGGGGTTTTTTGCGATTTTGGCCAAAAACCCATTTTTTTTTAAAAAGTTTTTTAAAATTAAAATTTATATATTTAATAAAAATGCAAAAATTTTTGGCCAAATGGCCACAAGGTGTTTTTAGGCCGCAGAAAAAACACATGCTCTTATGGAGGAGAAAGAGGAAGGAACTCATACCGGGTCCCATCCTCTTTTATTTTTTAAGAATGGAGGCAACGATGAAAGCATGGAAAAAAGAAAGCGACTTTCAGAAATACGTGATCGACAGAATCAAACGAGAATTGCCCAAGGCGATCGTCATGAAAAACGACTCGTCTTATATTCAGGGCATTCCTGACTTGTCGGTCTTGTACGGAAACAAGTACGCAATGCTCGAGGTGAAGAAGAGCGAAGCAGATCGGAAGCACCCGCAGACGAACCAGGAAGATTATATTTGCCTGTTCTCTGACTGGGGCGCTTTTTCAAGCTTCATCTATCCCGAAGTCTATGACGAGAAGATCGATGCTCTTTTGAGATATTTCAAAGGAGGTTCTGATGTTCAAGTTTAAAGACTATTCGCGTTACGCAGGACAGCACTCGTTCTTAAGCGCAAGCAATTATCATTGGCTCAACTACGATGACCAGAAACTTACTGAAAGATATTTGGCGCTAATGGCTGCGGCCAGAGGTACTAAACTACACGCGCTTGCTGCTCAGATGATCGAGTTAAGAGAGAAGCTTCCCAGATCGGCTAAGACATTGAACATGTATGTCAATGACGCTATAGGCTTTCGTATGAAACCGGAGCAGACACTGTTCTATAGTCCTAACGCTTTCGGCACGGCGGATGCGATTTCTTTTCGAGATGATATTCTTCGGATCCATGACCTTAAGTCGGGTGTCACCCCAGCATCGTTGAACCAGCTCTTGGTTTATGATGCGTATTTCTGTCTTGATTACGGGATTCGTCCTGGTGAGATACAGCATGTGCATCGAATCTATCAGAACAACGAGATCATCGAAGCCACTCCGCAAGCAGATGATATTCTGCCGGTAATGGACAAGATCAAACGGTTTGACCAGATTATCACCGATATCAAGGAGGAGTCATATGTATGACGCTATTGTTCTTGACGGAATTGACGATACTGATATTGCCAATTTCTTAGAACACTACGGAACACCGAGACACTCCGGAAGATATCCGTGGGGGTCTGGTAAAGATCCGTATCAACGAAACGCCGGCTTTCTGTCTGAGATAGCCAAACTCAAACGTGAAGGGCTCGACGAGAAAGCCATCGCAAGATATTTTGGTTACGAATCAACAACCAAGTACAGAGCCGATGTTTCAAAAGCTTCAAATGAGAAGCGATCTGCTGATCAAGCAATGGCGATCCGTCTTCATGACAAAGGATATTCTAATGCTGCGGCTGCAGAGAAGATTGGCATATCTGAGACCACTTATAGGAACTACCTCAAGGGAGTTGAGAATCAGCGTGCTCAGATTAACAAGAATATTTGCGAAAGCCTTAAGCAGCAGCTTGAAGAGAAGGGTTGTATCGATGTAGGCTCTGGCGTTGAACACCAGCTTGGGATATCTGGGCAGAGAAGACGTAACTGTTTACAGATGCTTGAAGACGAAGGCTATGTGATATCTAAGTTTTCAATCCCGCAGATGGGCACCACTACAAGAACTAACATGATGGTTCTTTTGCCTCCTGGCACGCCTAAGGATTATATTTACAAGCACTATCAGGAAGAAGGATTCATCAAGATGGTAGATGATATTCGCTTCAACCCTGATACAGGCGAAGTGGAGAAAGCCGTTAAGCATGATCCTCTTAATATCAATCCCGATCGAGTAATGATTCGCTATGCAGATGATATTCTGCCCGATGGGACAAGCGGCAAGGATCGAGATGGTACCATAGAACTTAGGCGTAATGTGGACGATCTAAACATGGGCAATTCTTTATATGCTCAGGTTAGAATTGCTGTTAATGGTACTCATTACATGAAAGGCATGGCCGTGTACAAGGACGACGATAATTTCCCGCCTGGCGTTGATATTATCTACAACTCTAACAAGAGCCATGCTGAGGCGCCTACTAAGTTCGACGCCATGAAGAAACAGATTGTGGATGAGAACACTGGGAAGATCAATCCAGCCAAGCCATTCGATGCAACCATTCGTATGCAGAACGATTGGGTTGATAGCAAGGGCGTTACACATCAGGGCGCTCTCAATATCATGAAGGAAGAAGGCAAATGGGGAGATCAGAGAAAGAACCTCGCTTCCCAGTTCTTATCTAAGCAACCTGTGGCACTCGCCGATAAGCAGCTTAAGCTCGATCTCGATTTCAGGCGAGAAGAGTTTAATGATATTTGCAGGATCACGAACCCGCTTGTTAAGCAGAAGCGTTTACAAGAGTTTTCTGAGGCCTGTGATGCAGCAGCTGAGGATCTTCAGGCAGCCGCCATGCCTAGACAGTCTTGGGCAGCCATATTACCGGTTAATAGCCTTAAAGACAATGAGGTCTATGCGCCCAAATACAACAATGGCGAGAAAGTCGTTCTCGTAAGATATCCTCACGGCGGAAAGTTTGAAATGCCCGAGTTAGTGGTTAACAATAATAACCAGGAAGCTCGGTCTTTTTTACGTAATGATACGCATACTGCAAGAGATGCTATAGGCATCAATTCTAAGGTCGCATCTATATTATCTGGTGCTGACTTTGACGGAGACAGTGTTCTTGTTATTCCGAACAATCATGGGGAAATCAAGACAAAACCTCCGTTAGCCGGCCTTAAGGACTTCGATCCTCAGCGAGAATATAAAGGCTATGACGGAATGCCTGAGGTTGGTGTCCCGGTGTCTAAAGGAGGCGATGGCTTCCGTAAGGGCATGCAGATGGGAATGATATCCAACCTGATCACAGACATGACCATTCAAGGTGCTGACGACGATGAACTTACCAGAGCTGTTAAGCATTCGATGGTTGTTATCGATGCGCAAAAGCACAAGCTTAACTGGAAGCAGTCTTATATTGACAATGATATTGCTGGGCTTACCAACAAGTATCAGATGCATGCTGACGGCAAAGGTTCTGGCGGTGCACAGACATTGATATCTAAAGCCCGCTCTCCACAAGAAGTTCCTGAGCGTAAGGATTACCGTCTTGCGCAGCCACATCTGGACAAGAAGACTGGTCAAATGATATTTTCCATCGATCCTAATACTGGCGAAAAGATATATCAGTATACTAATCGCAAGTATGAAATCGATAAAAAAGTCATGGAAACTATTGGCACAGATGCGAATGGTAAGCCTATCAAGAGACAGGCCATTAATCCCGAAACCGGTAAGCCTATGTGGGAGCATACCGGAAAAATGAAGGTCGCGACTTCTGATTCCACAAAAATGCGCGAAGCGAAAGACGCATATGAGCTGTCATCGGGTTCTAAAATTGAATCCGTATATGCCAACTATGCAAATTCTTGCAAGATGCTTGGAAATGAGGCCCGCAAAGAGTGGTTAAATACCCCCACCCCTAAAGTTAATAAGGCCGCCAAGGAAAGATATTCTGCCGAGGTCGCCTCTCTCACAAGCAAATTAAATACGGCTTTAAAAAATGCGCCATATGAAAGACAAGCGCAGCTTTTAGCAGGGGCTCGTGTTAAAGCGCAAATAGCGGCTAATGGCGAAATGTCTGCTGTAGAGAAAAAGAAACTAAGGGGCAAAGCTATAGGCCCTGCCAGAGATGCTGTTGGGGCGTCTAAAACAAGAATCTACATTACAGATAAGGAATGGGAAGCTATTCAGGCTGGGGCAGTATCATCGAATAAGCTAAACCAGATCCTCAACAATGTAAATTCGGATAGGCTAAAACAATTATCAACGCCGAGACTTTCCCCTACTGCTTCTGCAGCTAAGGTGTCTAAGGCTAAGCAATTACTATCCTCGGGATACACTTATGCTGAGATAGGCCAGTATTTAGGAATGTCTGCAAGTTGGGTCAGCGATGTAGCTGGAGGAAAGGAGGCAAGTTAATGGCAAGACAAGTTGCATTAACAACGACTGATAATCCTTATGATTACTTCGATGACTTCGATCGTTGGTATCATTTCGATGAAATGGAGAAAGGTTATTGCACTTTAGAATACATTGCAAGAGTGGGTAAAGTTTCTCCTTTTCTTCCCCCAGCTTTAAACGAGCAAATATGGGAAGAAGCAATCGATTCTATTTGTCAGTTAAATCTTACTGGAAATTATAAAAAGATCGTTCGGGAGGTATG
>OCTX012071528.1_pt1 | contig 47260 bp, 74 predicted proteins | sample 1539691 | NCBI WGS metagenome assembly OCTX01 (sample SAMN02144231, study PRJEB22623) | gut metagenome | biome: sheep rumen | host: Ovis aries | place: New Zealand
CAAGTGCTGGGTTATGATATCCGCCGCGAGCTGATACATCTCGCTTAATCTCATTTATCTATGCTATTTCAGCAGTTTCAAAACTAAGAATTGGCTCATTTATATCATATTTAATTCCACCGATTTCTAAAGGAGAATTAAGTCTTAAGGAGACATCATACAATTCTTTCATGCCAACGAAATTATCCATTGAGCATCCCTCCTTTTCATTTTCTTATAAAAAGTAGAATTTCATAACAATAGGTATAAAGAAAAGAGACAACCGAAGTTGTCTCTCATCATCAATATAATTCGTCGTTTGTGAAATCTGCCTTCTTCTTCTGAACAATATCTGTTGGAGTATATGTATAGCGAGATTTCTGAGGAACAATACGAGTACCGCCGTGAATGAAGTCTTCATCTACATCAATCTATTTAAGCTCCATTTGGATATCATTTGGAGGGGTAAGAACATCTATTGACATCTCGAATGTAGTTGGGTCACCATCTGCTTCAAGAGTAATACTTGTATCTGAAGAAACCTGAGCACGATGAATAACGAATTGATATCTCTGGTCTTTGTTAGTTTTCTGCTCACGAATGTAAGTTTCTCCAACAATCTTATATGTATCAGGGAATGTTTCTGCATCAATAACAAAAGTCTTTCCAAGAGTACCGTCTTCCTCTCCAACCTTTCTCTTAACTGTACGGCTCCACTTGTAATAAACAGTTCCCTGTTTAATTGTGAAGAGGTCATTATCAGTTACTCGATTGAAGTCTTTATCATAAATACCAGGCTTATCTGCGCTATCCCAACCACTTATGAAACCTTCATCAGTAACGCTAAGTAATGGTAACATTGTCTTAGCATCATAGTAGATAACATAAGTTGAAGTCTGGTCATTACGGTAATATTTAAGAAGGTTCTTCTTCTGCTCAGCAGTACTGATTGTTAAGCCATAGCGGTCTTTAACAATACATTTTTCCATTCTATCAACTACCTCAGTATCATAGATTTGAGTTTCAATAGTACCGAGTTTCTTCAACTCGTTAATATAACTGAAAATCTTTGCGAGGATAACCTCTGGAAGCGCCGGCTGAGACTGGAACCACTCTTGCTGAGTATTGGCGGTAGTAAAACTTTTAACTGAATTAAAATCTTCCTCAGTAAAAGGTGGTCTATTTAATGGGTCTCCCTCAGACTGTGACTCCTGAATGTACTCAGTTACCCAAGTTCTATTAAAGTAACGTCTACGAAGCTCAGTTCTGTTTTCTTCTACCCAAGGCTCATCACCAGTTGGGTTTTCAACAAAATACTTTGTATCATGGTTATTACTTGCACCAGAAGGAACTCCTGTTTCCTCAGCGGCTTTAAACACAAGCTCCCACTCATCATCAGTCAATGCTGGTGATGGATAAGCCTTAGTTGAGTAATTAAGTGCGCCGTATTTGTTAGCCATATTAGCCTTTACTATTGAAGATGTGTAGTCTGTAAGTTTAGCATTTAATTTGCCGCCCCAGACTAAACTCATTGAAGCAGGGCTGAATAAGGCATCTGTGAGCTGTAAAGTAAGCTCTTTTCCAAAGTTCCAAGTAATCAATTTCTTGTTGCCATAACCACCTTGTGCAACGACTTTTTCAGCCGACTTCTCAATAGTTGAAACTTTTAGTGTATCAAGGACAAGGACGGGAGTGTAGAACTCTTCGTCGCCAACCTTTGTAATACTATAAAATACTACATCGGCAACTTCTTTTATGCCGTACTGTTTAAAAAGATTCATTCACCCACCTCCTTGTCAAGATTTTCAACTGTTACATTATATTCATTATTTGCAAGCTCCTCTGTGTTCTCAGCATGAGCTACAACTTTATCAACAGTCTGTAATGTTTGCATATTGTATGTCTCAGCTGTTGTAGTTGTTGATGTATCAAGAACTGCGCTGATATCCTCAGAAATAGTAACGTCACCGTCAAGTTCTTCAACAAGCTCTCTTGTGGTCTCTGGCGGCTTAACAAGACGGATTGCGGCTTCCTTAACTGATGAATAAACAGTATCAAGAGTGTTATCTTCGATTGTATCGGTAGGAACAACCTTAGTGCTACCACTTGTGTATCCGTCATAAGTATTGCAATCAACATTGTACTGAGTTAACTTCATCATAACTCCGTCATCACGGCGCAGTACCTTGAAGTTCATAGTGAATGTTGTTGGGTCACCATCAGCCTATAATGTAAGATTTGTCTCTGGTGAAAGTTTTGCAAGAGGAATCTCGAACTGGTATCTCTGGTCCTTACCGTCTGCTCTGCCACGTGCGAATGTCTCACCGACTATGCGATATGCGCCAGGGAAGTGCTGTGCATCAACGATAATTCTGTGACCAAGAGTTGTATAAGGAGGAGCGATTGTACGAGTCCATTTATAATAAACTTCATACTACTTAATAATACGAAGATTACCTGTAATAACATCGCCGTTCTGACGTGTGAAACTTCCTGAGTTTGGCTCATAAGGCTTCATAGTCTTAGGGTCGATGTAAACTGTAAGAGGTGCTTCTGAATATTCCTGCATATAACGATAATTAGCCATTGCAAGGTTCTTATTAGCATCAATAGCAAATGTCTGTGAAGCCTTGCACTTTTCCATTCTATCAAGTACATGGACATTCTCGATGCCGCTCTTAATAGGATGAATAAGGTCATATGGTGTATCGCCGCCGAAATTCCAGTCAGCAATTATATAGAAACGTCCAAGAGGAACGCGAACAAAACGCTTAATAGACTTGTTATTGTTAACAGGAAGAGCAAGCTCAATATTCATAAAGAAATCAACTGTTGCGTCGTATGAATTTACAAAGTAACCATAACTCTGACGCTGAGTATTCTGTCTTGTGAGTTCCATGATATTAACAATCTCTTCCTCATTAGCCTTAATCCACTGAGGGTCTTCATCTGCATCATAAACAGTCTCATAGAAACCTGTGCGACCTATCATGATTTCCTTCTGTGTACTATTGCGAGGAACACGATAACGAAGATTTGCATTTTCAAGATAATAAATATCTTGGTCGCCTTCGAATGAAGTCATCTTCATATCTACCTTATTCCATTCATAGCCATAAGCTGCAACTGTACTTCCACAAGCTGTTGCGCTATCTCCGATAATACCGTCGCATTTAGGGATAGGGGTATAAATACAGAACTTATCCTCTGATGTATCATCAAGTGTAATTATGCCATCGCCCTCAACACCGTTAAGAACCTGCATATCAAAAGTACTAAAATCGAAACTACCATAATTGTCAATAGCGATTTCAGCTCTTTCTGGTCTGCCCTTATATGTGTTAGGATGGTCTTCCTTAGCTTTGGTTAATCCATCTACAATAGCATTGTCACCAACGTTCCAGTAATAAGTTTTAACCAAACGAGCCTCAGTGTCTTCAGCAGTATCTCTTTCACCTGTATCATAACCCTTTGGACACTTATATCCTGCGGCAAAACTATCAAGAGACTCATATTTATATTCTCCCTTCACCGGCACGAACTGAACTGTCTTTATAGAGCCATCACATGGACAAATGAATGAAACGACTGTTGATGGAGCATACTCTGTAAGTTCACCTAAATCTTCGGGTGAAATTTCAGGATTTTGAGGGATACCATGCGCATCAACTACAAAGTAAGCACCCTGTGGCGCCCTGCCAAAGACAAGACTACTCAAATTTGTTTTCATTGTTGTGAGTTCATTAGTCTTTACTGTAATCTCTTCTCCAGTTATTGCATTATGAAGAACGTCCTTTTCCATTGCCTCAGTAATTGCACTTATATATGGAGTTACAGAACTTGCAGAACGGATACGAACAACAGTATCATTCTCTCTACCATAATATAAGAAAGAAGAATTTGGTAACTCACGAATTGGAGTGCCGTCTGCGTAAGTAAAGTATCCATTTGTATAATTTGGAAGAACCTTTTTCTCAAGGTATGTAATTCTTCCATATTCGTCCTTTGGATAAACTAAAGGATTCCATAAGCCCTATACCTTAGGCTTCTTTATTCCGAACTTTCCGCCCCACATTAGGCTCTGACTTGCAGGAGTATAAAGGGCATCCTCGAGACTAAGGGAAATTTCTTTCCCATAGTCCCAGATGATTAACTCAGGATTACCCACGCCACCTCTGGCGGATGTCTATTCTGCTGTCTGTTCTAATGTAGAGACTTTTAAGGTGTCAAGGTACATGACTGGGATGTAGACCTCGTTATCATATTTGTCAAGTTCGATAGCATAAATAGTTACGTCAGCAACTTCTTTAATACCATATTGTTCAAATATATTAGCCACCTGTCTCGCCTCCTTTTATTACTCACTCAACACTTCGGTTGAGCCATCTACTGCATAGAAGCAACCATTATCTCCTTCAAGCATCTTAGTAGCAACTTCATAAGCTGCAAGCTCCATCATAATACCGTTCTTAGGCTTAGCTACTTCTAAGTTCAAGTTAAAAGTAGTTGGGTCACCATCTGCCTACAATGTAAGCGTATGGTCTGAACGAACTTTACATAATGGGAACTTAATCTACATACGACACTCGTCTTCACCTGTATCACGAGAGCGGATATAAGTTTCTCCTACCATCATGTACATACCTGGCCACTGGTCGGCACGTACAGTAATCTTATTGCCCTTGATTCTCTTACCCTTTGGAGCGAGTGTAAGAGATTTAATATAGAACGGTTCCCCCTGATGGAACCAGTAGTCGTCTGCATATGGCTGCATAGTTCTTGGGTTAATATATGCCCAAAGCTTTCCTTCAGCCTTACGAGATTCGCCATCAGTGTTTTCTGTAACTTCAGTGATATTCTTGTTAACTGCCCAATCATCTTCTTCTTCTGGGTCCTCACTTGGTGTGATAGGGTCATCTCCTTCTGTTATCACTGGAGTTATATCTTCGCCATTCTGTAACATAGTAGTTGGGTCAATAGTTACTGGAACTATCTTCTTGATATCATCATTGTACTTAGTTATTAAGAAATAAGCTAAAGCATTAATGCTATCAAATCTCAACCACATATCTATATTCTTAAACTGGTAAACGTTGACTGGAGTCTTAGGCTGTGTCCAAGTTACTGTATCAGTATCTGGCAAGTCACCATCTACAGCGGTATCAAATCCAAGTAATGCGTAATAATCATCGTTGCTATCAACAATAATTGCAAGGTACTGAGCTTCGCAAATTTCTCTTGGCTCTTCTCCAATGTTATAGATACTTCCAAGTTCATCTGCAATAATTGGCTTATCTTCTGCATCTACACCAAATAATGAATAGAATGTTCTATTCTGCTTATATGGATAAGATTTAACAAGAATATTTGGCTCAGTAGTCTCAGTTGTAGCCCTCTTCTTATCTGGCTCAGCTGGCGCTGTAACGCCGCCCTCCATAGCATCGTCGAAAATTATCTCTGCTCTTGGAGCCTTAATATCAGTTTTGCTGTTAATCTTGTAGATAATAGCATCCTTATAATTAAGATAATCAGGAAGGCTTGAAACAGAAATCTTACGATTCTGGTCGATTGGATATGAACGTCCTCTAATATCAAAGAACTTATCAGGAACAACTGCTATTGACTTAACCTTAGTTTCAATAGCCATTCTCCAACCATATACATGACCCTGAACGATACCGTGTCCTCTAACTTCTGTACCGTCAATAACTGAAGACTGAAGTAAAAGGTCAAGGCTGGCGTCTATCTCATCATCACTTAACTTAGGAAGTAAATGAGAAATAGTGCTTCTATCGACATTAGCACCAGGGAATATACATTTCTCCATACGAGAAAGTCTTGTAAGAGGATTCTGGCAATAGCAAATGTCAGTATTATAATTGAGCTGAGAATCCTTCCAATCTGCGCTTAGAGTACCATTCCAACATAAACCTAATGATGCTGGTGTACAGAGGGCATCTTCAAGTGATACATTAATCTGCTTACCAAAATCCCAATTTATCAAGCGAGCATTTCCTTGTCCACCCTCGGCCCATACGTTCTCTGCAGTCTTTTCAACTGTTGAGATTTTCAAAGTATCAAGATAAAGTGCAGGCACGTAATAAACTTCGCCGCTACCATCCTTCTTCTTATGAATACTGTACAAGGTAACGTCAGCGACTTCCTTTATACCATACTGGTCAAATATATTCACACATATTCACCTCGCTTAAATTACCCTAAGAAAAATTGGCTATTGAACTATTTAATTCAATAGCCAATCTCTTAGCTTAATATGTTATTAATATTCTGTTGCACCGATTGCATCCTTCTCAGCTTCGCCGTCAGCGCTTACCTTGAAGAGTTCTGCATCATCAAGAAGGTTGAGGTTTTCTGTATCCTGAACCATAGTAGAACCATCGTTCTCTTCCTCGTTCTCTATAACATTGTACTGGATAAATCTAACCATTACGCCGTCTTCTGGACGAAGAACCTTAAGGCTCATTTCGAATACTGTTGGGTCGCCCTCAGCTTCAAGTGTGATTGTGTGCTCAGAGTTCATCTTAGCCTCTGGAATTACGAACTGGAATCTTTCATCTGCGCCGCCTTCCTTAGCTCTTACGAATGTGTCACCAACGACCTTGTAAGTGCCTGGGAACTTGTCAGCAGAGATTTCAATTGTGTGACCAAGGCTCTGTCCCTCATAAGCTACAGAACGTGTCCACTTGTAGAAGATTTCACCCTCTGCAATAGGAGTACCGTCTGCGTAAGGTTCCATAGTAGCTGGGTCGTAGTAAACAGCCTGTGCTGTGTTATCAGCCTCAGAAGGAGTTCCATTCAAGTTACCTGCTGGTACGATGAAGCTTCTCTTAGCTGTGCACTTCTCCATTCTGTCGATTCTCTTAGTCTCCTTGACGCCTTTACGGAAGTCGTTGCCCTCGTAGCTACCGTAGATAGCTGCCATTGAAGCAGGAGTGAAGAGAGCGTCAGTAATGTTAAGTGTGATTTCCTTACCGTAGTCCCAACCGATAAGGTCTGCATTACCCTTACCACCAGTAGCGTAAACTTCCTGAGCAGTCTGCTCGATAGTAGATACCTTTAAAGTATCAAGGAAGAGAACAGGTGTGTAACGGTTAGCCTTCTTAGTAACCTTGTGTATCTTAAGTCCACCAACTGTGCAAGTTGCTTCGAATGTCTCATCGTTAGCAGTGATTACTGTTGTGTGGATTAAACCGTTCTTAACAAGAAGTGAAGCCTTTCTGTTATCGACGTAACCGCCGTTATTAACCATCCAAGCTGTTCTTGTAACGTTCTTATTACCGTGACGGTTAACTACAAAGATGAGTCCCTTATCACCGATAATTACAAGTGCAAGCCACTCTACACCCTTGAAGATTAAATCCTGGTAGTAAAGTGTGTTGCCGCGCTTATCATTGAACTTGAAGATACCGTCCTTATCAAGAGCAAGTCTGTTGTAGTTCTTGTTGTGGAGTAAGTACATATATGCACCAGCAGCAGTATCCATAGCGCCATTTACTCTTACGTAGATAGCTCTATTTGACTTCTTACCATTTGTGCTATCGTAGTCCACACGAACTTCCTTACCGATAGTACCGTCAAGATTTCCGATTTCATTAAGAGCACCAACTACTGCCTCAAGAGGATACTTGGTCTTAATGTCTTCGTTGTTGTAAGCGTGCTTAGGAACTGTACCATCAACTTTATATGTGTAAAGATTTTCTTCTCTTGTAGTATCCTCAGTACCAGGTGTTGGGTCTTCAGTTGAAGCAACCTTATAACCACCGAATACACCAGCGAGGCCTGCGGCACCATTATCTGCTGCTGCATCGAGAACAAGTCTCTTCTGACGGAGAGCATCAATAGCATCGTTAATGCTGTAGTGTACATTGTCGCCCCACATAGTTGCGCCTGCAATAGCTACATCGTACTTTTCAGCACCAACATACTTGATGTATGCATTAGCATCTGCGAAGAAGTTGATTCTACCATTTCCGTTTGTTCTTGAGAAGCCGTAGCCTAAGAACTTAGGATTGAAGTAACCCATTTCATCTTCAACAACAAGCTCTGCATAGTCTGTATAAGTTACATCGTAAGCCTTAGCCTCGATTGAGTCTGTGAGCTTAGCAAATGCTTCCTTAATTTCGTCCATGTCATATGAGCCTTCATCGAACTTACCTGCAAGACCAACAACGACGATTCTCTCAGCTGACTTAGGAGCTCCTGCGAACTCATCACTGAAATCGAAATCACCGAACATTGTATCTGCGTTCTCGAAGACATATCTTGTACCAGTCTTAGCAATTAAGTTCTGGTTCTTAGCAAATAACATACATACCTGCTGTGGATATGTGAATTCGTGAGTTCCTACGCCAGGATATCTGCTTGGGTCTGAAACCTTCGCATTTGAAGTGTTGTAGACACCTGTTGTAAGCTCGCCTGCAAATTCAAGAGTAATAGTAGCACCGATTGTAGCCTTTGCAGTTGTATAGCCCTTTGAATAATCAGTAAGGCTTACAGAAGCAGTACCATCAATAGGATTTGAAGCTGCTAAATTAGCAAGAATTACATCTGAACTCATAGGAACGCCTGTTTCCTTATTTCTCTTGAATACGATAGTAGGAACACCTGTACCAATTGGAGCTTCAAAACTGAGAGTTCCTTCGCCAGTATAAGCTTCCTTAATAGCTGCGAGGTCGTCGCCTTCAGCAATAGTATAAGGAGTCTTAGTAACAGTAGCTGGAGTACCTGTAGCTGTAACAACCTTAAGAATTTCTACGCCAACGAAGTTGTCTGTATCTGTATAAATTGGGTCTGATGTTGTAACTGCCTTCATAGGAACTTCGCCTGCAAGAGCAGCCTTAACAATAAGGTCCATATTATCTTCGATAATACCTTCTACGTCAACGTGAGTGTGGTCTGCTAAGAAGCAATCCTTACGCTCATCATAGTAGGCAACAAACTTAGCTACTACTTCTTCACTATCATCGCAATCGTAGTTAGTTCCTTCGATGAGGTCAGCGTCTGTGAATACGTATGCCTCAAAGCCATCTTCTTCTCCTACGCCTTCTTCATTTATAGGGTAAACTTTGCGAAGTTCAAGAGCTCCTTTCAAAACAGAAGCGGCTGTAATAGTTCTCTGAGACTCGAATGTCTCTTCTTTCTTTTCGATACGGTAGAAAGTTACATCAGCGACTTCCTTAATACCGTACTTCTCAAAAAGGTTCTGAGTATTAGCCATTCTTTAACCTCCTTAATCGTCGGGGTTCTCACCCCAATATTTTGTTTTCAGCTTTTTACTGTCCGCGCCGGCACAAATCATTTGAAGGTCTTGTTGCCATTTCTCACGCATTTGGTGGCGTCGTACTAAGCTATAAAAAGCATATAGAGATTCATTTCTATCAATTCCAAAAGTGCTCGCTATTTCCATAAGCTCGACTAAAGTTTGCCCTTCACCTTTTTTCTAAGCCTACTTTTTCTTAACGGCAGCAACTTTTTCTCTTAATAAACGCATTTTGCGTTCGCCAGGTGTCTCATCTGCTGGAGGCGGCGCCACAACTTCACGTCTATTCTGGATTCTCAATATATCTTGAAAATCACGGAAATTTTTCGGAGTTATCAGGCGCTTCTACTTAGCAGCAGTTTCGCCACCGACCAATACTGAATTGATTTTCGGAAGTAATAGTACTTCCTCCTTTATAAAAGTAGCAAAGGTATCTTTCAGTTCTAACAAAAACATATCATCATATGCCGCGCTTTGTAATAAATATTCCAAAGGATTGATAGCTTCTGTGACATCAGACCCTGTCTTTTCTTTTATTATGTTCGCAATATCGTCCTCGGTCAATAGAAGTAAACCGAGTCGTCTATTGTAAATTGATGTGCCCATTTCGACTATTTCTTTAATTGAGTAAGGATAGACTTTACATACATACTATTTATCGTAAAAAGAGGAAGGAACGCAGCAAAAAGCCTGCTCCTTAACCTCTTCTATCTTATTAGCTGAAAGCATTTAGATTGAACCTCATACTATAACATCCCATTTCTTCTGTTAAAGAAGAAAGGCTGAAACCGAGATACTTAATCTCACCTAAGCCGTTTATGCGTCTATCCTGTATGCTTTGTCTAATCTCACTCATTATTGCAAATGGTCGAAGGTCATTTCCTGCAATTGGCCACTAATTGAAGGGGCAATATACATTTATAACTAAAGACAAGTTTTCATTGTCTGAATTTGTTCCATTAACGGAGCCATCTTCATAGAAAAGAACCAGTTTAGAATCTGATTTCTAATCTTTATCGGCAACCTCATTTAACTTTAATAATGGGACAAAGCGAATATTCTTATTCATTAACTTCATTCCATCAATAATGTCAGGATGAGTATTGGGATTTAATGGGTCTTTATCGGTATTAACTAACAATCTTAACAAGTTCTAATTGTGAAGAAGTCTCTGACCGATTCTAATTAAAATCTTACCAATTTCTTGTCCATATTTTACTTCAGAATCCATTAAATCACACTCCGTTCAAGAAGAAGTTATCGTCTTCTCCAACTAAAATATCCTCAGATGATAATGGTTCGTTATCTCTTACTAATCTTTCGCTGATATACAAGTATGCAACATTTGGAATAGCAATGTTATTCTTACCAACAATCTACCAGCCGCGGCCCATGAAATTGAAATATGACCCTTTCATAAGCTCTGGATTATCCTATGTAAGGATAATGTTTGTAGTGAATGGCTCCTCATATCCTAACTCATGAGCGTTACGAATATTAGTATCCTACATAAATGACTGAGCATTATTGGTATACTTTGCGGGAGCTGAATAGCGTGTTGTACCATATTCATCAATGAGATTAATTTCACTATCAAGACAAATAACTTTATATGACTAATGTCCCTTAGTCAAATTATCTTCTTTATAAATTATTATCCAAATTTTATCCCATTCCTTATCTTTAATCTTCTATTTTATATATAAAATGTCCCCAGTTTTTAGAGGCGCGGCAGAGGTGGACATCAAAAGATTACCTATCAAGTTACTCTCATTCCATTTATTAGGCTACAAAGACGCCTAAACGTCAACTTGTTCATCGTTAACTTGATAGAGTGTAACTAAATATTCGGTTCGTTTCATGAACAGTCTATCAAACTCTACTTCCTTTCGAGTTTTAATTCTGTCCTAACGTGTAGTACCGCCGCGGTTCAACCTTTTTAAATATACATCGTTAAAATAATTGCTCATTCCACATCAATCCTATCAAAAAGGTTCATGCACTCAAATATTGTCTTACGATAATATTCGAATGACAAATAACGGCAAGCGGATAATTTAGCGAATAAGGTGTAATAATCTATTGTTTTATTACAATCCTAATATCCCATTAACTCAATTAGAATACTATCTAAGAACTTTCTCCATTCCCCATTTTTCTCTCTTTCGCGAAGAAGCCCATAGAGCTTTTTCTTCATTTTGTCTCTATAGGCTTCTCTTACATCATCTATATTAGCCACGTCTATTCCTTCTCTACTTGCCGCCGGCAAGTTTTCCGTACCTAAAAACCCTCTTTCCAGGAGCACGGTAGTAAATAGCCTCAAGCTCTTTAGCTTCTTCATCCGCCTGAGCTTTTAGCTTAATAAACTAATTAAGTAAATGGGCTTGGGAAAATTCGTGTTCTTCATATTGAGTTCTTATGTTTTCCCAAGTGTCAATATTACGCTTTACCCACTATTGTTTCATATAAACAGCGAGTATTGCGACCTCATCATCTGACATCTTTGGGTCAACGAAAGTTTGAGTTATATCGTCTACTAAAAGACTACAACGAGGAAATTTAAAATATGGAATTGCCTAATTTAAAATAGCTCGCCAGTCGGCGGTCATCCACTCTAAATCCTCTTCTGTGACATTGCAGTCAGACCACTCATCATCGGTGATACGTGAGAGAAAGTTGTCGTAGACTTGCTGTAATGTTACCATTTACATCACCTTTTAAATTAGATTCTTCTTCCCTCGGCAGCCTGCTTCTTCAAAGCAGCTTCATCAGCAGCAATTTCTTCCTGCACTCTGATAGCCTTAAGAATATCACGGCCAGTAACATTCTTTAGGATAGAACATTTATCAACATCAACGCACTTATTTGTAATAGCAAAGTCGATTAAGTTATCAATCTGAGTATCAGGAAGTTTAGAAACTTCATTCTTAAATACTGAGATTGGCTTATTCATCATAAGCTCACGCATCTGTGTTTCTGTAAGTGCGATAATATTTGTAGGCTCAGTTGCCTCCATTGGCTCCAGACCGAGTTCCTGCTTAACCTTCATATCGTCAATATAAAGGATGCCCTGTCTAAACATATTTGCAACGCCGTCTGCATACAATAACATCTGGAGAACATCAAATGGAACAGGAATTGACTGTCCTCTCTTCTCCCAACGACGCTTGAAGCCTAATTCAGGCTGGTTGATACCTACTCTTGAATCTATCATATTGGTTACTTTAACCATTCTTTCCATTATTAAATTCCTCCTTTAAACTCAAAAACGGCGAGTGAGCCGAACTCACTCACCGTTCTCATGGTATTTTATTAATTTTTTTTACCTATTTTTTTATTTGGCTTAATTAGCCGCCGTATGTGCCATCTGCTGTGCCAGTAGCTTTTGTAGTAGTGAGGTCAAGCTCATACTTAGTAGGATACTTAACTGGGTCAGCAAGGTCCATATTAACATATACGCACCAGTCGTGGTTTGTAAGGATAGCAACACCGACTCTCTGGTAAACTTCAATTTCGAAGCTGCGGTCTCTGTGCTGCCAATCATCAAGCTGAGTGTTACCCTCAAATACAACCTTTACAGGCTTTGAATCTCCAACTGGGAAGATGTAAGCTGTAGATGGGTTAGCGATTGTAACTTCGTTAGTTTCGTCAGTGTAAGACTGAGGAATTTCAACGATTGGGTTACCACGGAATGTACGAATTCTGCCGTAAGCAGCAATTTCCTCAATGTTACGAGGATTGTAAACAGGAGTTGCATATCCGCCGTATGCTCCAGCAGCAGTAATGTTGGCTGTTGGGTTACCATAAACTGGCATACCGATTGCATCAGGTCCCATAGCAGCTACGAACTCAGGAGTTGCGTAGATAACAACTGAACCGCTTGCGCTGTAAGAACCAGCGACTGCACAAAGTGAAGCCATAGCGTCAGCATCGAAACCTGAACCAATGTATCTGTTCTTAGCAGGTCTGTTATCAGCGTTTACAGCTGCAAGAAGAGCCTTCTGGATTTCACCATAAAGAGCTTCCTGGAGACCTTCAAGAAGAAGATTTGTAGACTCTGCAATATCTTCGTCACCACAAAGATAACGCTCGAAGTCGATGTATGCTGCACCACCGATTGCACGTCCACCAAGCTCGAATGTGTTCTTATCAAGTCTGAAGCTCTCGTAAACACCAGAAAGAGCAACTGCAGTAATGAACTGCTTAGCACGTCTACGACCAGTGTTTACTACGAATACAGCCTTCTGATTGAGAGGAACTGTCTTGATTTCTGCGAAAGAACCGATGAACTGCTCGACCTGTTTTGGAAGAATCTCTGTGTATGCTTGCTGCATAATCTCGAAAAGGTCGAGCTTGTTACGTCTGTATGAGTTATAGTCGCTTGCGATAGCGTGGATTTCATCACGAAGAGTATCCTTGATATCCTTAGCACTAAATTTAGTAGGGTCTGGGTTAGTTCCATAGAAAGAGTGAACAACCAAATCCTTAATTGCGTTTAAGTCAGCCATTCTTTATCCCTCCTTCTAATTATGATAATGTAGGCTTGTTTACAAACTTAAGCTTGAAGCTAAGTGTTGTATCTGCGTTGTTGTATGCTTCTGTTACGATAGCGTAAACGCCACCGATTGCGTCTGCAGGGTCTGCACCAATAACAAGCTTACCTCTGTTAACAATGTCTTCGCCTGCATAATCAGCATCGTCAAGAAGAACTGCATAAAGAGGAGCAAGATTTGCGCCTGTGCCGCCTCTTCCTGTATCTGCTTTTCTTATGTTTGCAAGATATCCCTTAACTGCATCATAGAAATACTTAGAATCTGCTTTATCTTCTGCTGTAGCATTTGCTGGCCAGAAGTTTGCATTTTTTGTCATTGCATCGTCCCAGCATACACTGTTTGTGCAGATTCTCATACCTGGCTCAACAAAGCCGATTCTTGGTAAATACTCACCAGCAACCATGCAGAAGTTTCTACGACCAGGAGTAAACTGGTTATAAATCTTCTCAGTTGAGTAGTTAATACCAGCAACATAGCCCCAATCAGCAAGCTTCTTTGAAGGGATGCAAGCAAGCTTTCTTTCTTTATCACACATTAAGAATGCACCGTTCTCAGCAACAATCTTCTTAGCTGCAGCCTCTGAAGGAAGTACTGGGAAGTGTGAAGCAAACTGGTCAGGATTGAGCTCGCACTGAGCTTCTACCATACCTGCACGGTTAAACCATACCTGTGATGGCTCAATCTGACCGTAACCTTTACAATCAAATTCATGAAGTGCCATTACTTATTACCTCCATTCTTTCTTTTATTTAATAATGCGAGAGCACCAGTCTCTACGATTTTGCCACTTGCGCCATCTCCCTTATAGAACATATCTGGCTCATTTTTTCTATTAGAGAAAATTGATGGGTCATTCTCAACGGCTGCTGTGCATACGTCCTTCTTGAACTCGTCAACAGAGAGGTCGTTCATAGAGTTCTTGAATGTGGTAATAGCATCGTCAGTGAGATACTCCTCATACTTAGCAAGAATAGCGGTTTTCTGGTCAGTTTCAACATTCTTCTTGAACTCAACCAGAGCTGTGTTCTCATTTGTAATGTCGTTAATTTTATTGTTTAATTCAACTTTTTCAGCTTCCATTGACTCAATCTTTGAATTGAAATCTGCAATAGCTGTATCCTTTTCTGCGATTGATGCCTCAAGAGCTTCCTTAGTTGTATTAAACTCAGATGCTGCTGTTTCGAGGTTAGTGATTTTCTCGTTGAGAGCTGTCTTCTCAGTCTCAAACTCTGTTGCTGCAGCCTCAAGAGTTGCAACCTTCTCAGTAGCCTCAGTGTAAGCAGTATTTGCAGCTTCAAATGAACCATTGCCTACAGCCTTCATAGCTTCAAGAGCTGTGAACTCTGCTTCAGTAACGTCTGTAATCTTAACAGGAACTATCTCGCCAAGGGTTACATTGTCGCCGTCCTTAGTGTAGTATGCTCTTGTGAAACCGTCCTTGCCACGGCAAAGAGCATAGTCATCATAAACTTCGCAAATGAAAGCGCTGAGTTCCCAGTTGCCTTCCTCGTTGAAGTTTGGATTTACAAGGTCAAACAAAATGTCTGCCTTTTCATTATCAGATAATCTGAAAAGTGACTTATCCATTTTCTTACTCTCCTCCTACTTCTTAGTAAAGTTTCTGACGTAAGCGGTCATCATCTCAACAAGTTGGTCTTCGGTAAGTTTTGAATAGAACGCGCTACCTTCAAAACAAGGCTCAACGTCCTCTCCCAAGGTCTGTAAACCTACCAGGCCGCCCTTAATGAAATAATAGTAAGGCTTGCCGTCTTCCTCACTTAGTCTCCACTCGCCCTTTAGTGTCTTTCGATAAATTTCCATTGACTGTGGTTTATCTGGGATTAAAGTAGCTTCCTTATAGATGCCTGTGAAGAGAAGAACATCGCAACTTGCATATGTTCTTACGACTCCGTCGTCATCTTCGTGGTCCTCCCAAGCGAAGTTCGGATTTTCAGGTACGATTCCGTAGATTCGTCCATCAGAGTTATCTTCGCCGTGGTCCTCGAAGTCAATTGTGTCTTTATCAAAGATACCTTTGACTGGAGTATACGGCAAAGAAGCTATAAGCTAATTAGCGAAATCCTCTGATATAAATGTACGATTTCTATTCATACCTTTATAAAAAATTCGTACTCGGCATTTAGATAACACGTCGTTGTATCTTTCCATCGTACCGTATAAGGTAACATCTAAAGTATGTGGTGGATTTGAGAAGTCATAATGATTTAAGTTTTCACTCATTAGTCATCGTCCTCCTCTTTATGATTTATCCTCTTTCTTAGGCTCTGACTTTGTCGCAGGCTGAGAAGCGGGTTTAGAAGACGCTGGCTCTTTTCCGTCACTAATCGGCTATCCCTGTGCCTTTCCAGACTAAGTGTAAGCAGACTGAAGAGGTTTAAGAACTTCATCAAAATCAAGTAAGTCATTCTCAAGTGCCTTAAGAGCTACAAGATTTGTCTGGTCTAATCCAGTTGAAAGAATTGGTGTTAAGAATGGGTATCCAAATGCTGCCAATTCCTTAGCGTGTGATGTATAATCATCGCTATTGTAGTAGCTAAGAGGAAGAATGATTAACTTGAACTTTACTTTCTTGTTCTCAAACTTGTAATTAAGTAGAACAGTAAAGAAATGTGCGAAGCGTTGACCTAAAATCATAACCATCGCAAGGTCATTATTAATAGAGTATTTCAAACCTGCCTCTGTTGTTGCAAAGAATAATTCCTTTGACAGGCCGGCAGAAGAATAAATAAGGTTCTGAATATCAACAATCTCTGTTTTCTCATCATCAGTAGCACTCATATCTAATAAAGATACCTTATTGTATGTTGTAAGAACATCAACATCATCATTATTAGTCATCATATCGAGTACACCTTCGTGCATCTCTTCTGCTTCTTCAGGTTCGAAAACAAGTTTCATACCATCAAGTGGCACCTATTGGACAAGAATACGTTTTAATGCCTGCATATTACGGTTCTTATCAATTTCCTTATAATCATCTAAGTCATCAAGAAGTGGAATTAAGTCCAAGAAGAACGGACGCTCCTCAAAGAAACAGAAGTAAATTCCTGCCTCGGGCGGCAAGAAATACCAACGTTCTCCATTATGATGCTTATAATTCAAATAAGCTTTCTTGATATAACGTGGATAAGTGTCAAGAATCTCGTCTCTGAGTTTGTCGTCTCTAATATTATCAAAGAACGCCATATTAAACTCAACAATATCTACGTCCTATGCGTTCTTAAAACGTGAGCGACAATAGTCGAAAGGTAAGTCCTAAATAACTATCTTGTCGCCGCCATCATGGATTAAGCCATAGTAGCCGCCCTTGACCAAAATGTCCTTTGCGAACAAAGCACACTTACGCTCTATCTGGAAATTAGTACAAAAATCAGCTGCTTCATAGTAAGTCTTAGCAACCTACTTTTCAGCGATATTTGTCTTTCCAGTAGGAGACTTTGGATAAGGTACAAGTATCCATGAGTATGTTAAGAATGTAGCATAGTGAAGGATAATACGCTTATAAAGTCCATTGGTAGCAAAGAAATATTCTGAGAGGGCAGCTCTCTCAATGGGATTGCCCTCTTCAACGATACGTCTGATATCGTCCTTAGAATATACTCTATCACGGCGCGTCCTAACAAATTTGCTATTTGTTTTCTGGTAAGCCGCTTCAGAAGTTGCTATCATACCTTTAAATGCCTTCTTGAAGGTATCTATACGTTCATCTTGAGCCTTCTTAAAATCATCTTGTAGAATAAAAGTTCTCAACGTTTTCTACCTCCAGACCTAAAGAATGTAAGCTTTCTACCAAGTCCTCTATTACGACGGTGTGAAAGCGCCTCATTCTCGATTTCTACCATACGATAAACTCCCATTTCAAGTGCGGAGAATTTATCCTTGGTCATACGCTAATTGATTAACTCAACCTTAATCTGGTTGTTAATACCAGTAGGCTTAGTTCTCAAGTTAACTATTTCATCAATTAATTGTGATGTCATTTCATGTGGCATAAGTCTTGCTATCTTCTGCTCTGGTGTCATTTTCTTACCTACTTTAGTAGCATTAATCTTATCTCTTGCCTTACGTTCAGAAATAAGGAAATTAACACAACCTGAATAAACCTTTGAGTATAATGCTGTGTGCATATCACTATTGATTTGTCCAGTAGCTTTAACACCGTATATAATCTTCGGACAGTTTCTCGGCTAAATATCACAATAACCAAAATCGTGGTCGTCAATGAAGCCATAAGCTGGCAGAACCTTACCGGTAACGGGGTCTAAAGATTCTTTAATCATAAAGTCAGCAAAACCAACACCAATACCGTTAATATCAAGTACGACCTCTTTTGGATTAAAACGTTCAATTAAACGCTTCAATTCAATAACCTAACGGTCGAATACCTTTTCATCTTCAGTTTTACCTAAGATGTAGACATTAACAACATTGCAAGTGTACTACTCGCCGCCAGGGAAAACTTTTAAGACAGTACAAGCTGTCTGACACCCCTTTCTGGCTACGTCCACTGATAATATGTAGAAACTTTCTATATCACTTCTAACAATTTCATGTGTCTCGGGGTTCACAATGCGCCTATGTTGCATCAGCTTCTCATAGTCGAACCAAGCATCATCGGAACTACCTACGAAACGGCTCATATACTCCTTAGAGAAACCAGCCTCACTGAATGTACCAGACATTTTCATTTCGTTTAAGAAGTCTTTAGATAACAATCCCGTATAAACAGGAACACGATAATCAAATCCCCAACAGAATACTTTATCAGGCTGAAGTATCGCTAATTCCATAAGTTCAATAGTTTTATCATAAGCGAATGTATTTTTATCTGACGCTGATGAAATCCATAACTGAACCTGTTGAGGCTCATATGGGTTCTTATCCTGATTAACCATTGGTCTTTCAATGTTAAGGAATGGAAGGATAATTTCGTTTATTTCATTAGCATCGTGGTCTCGGAACTCGTCCATAATACCACAAGTAGCACGGTTACCACGGGCAGAGTTCAACGGGCTGATAACGTCAAGTATAGAACCATTACGGAATGATAACTTAACATAGTCATTTCCAAAGTTACCGTCACCTAAAATCTCTTCCTTAAGCAGCGGCAACAAATCCCATAGCTAATGTATCTTCTGGTTCGCAATCTTAGCACCCTGAGCTTTACCAGGCGCACACTGGAAGACGTGAGAACCAGGACGGAACATACAAATCAAGTATAACGCTAAGATACATATAAAACTCTTACCGGCGGCACGAGGTGCGATTGTAACAACACGTCCATATCGTAGGCACGCTCGTAAGAAAATAATCTGAAAGAACTTCAAGCGGAACTTAGAAGTAGTCGGAGTAATTAACTTCAGATAAAGGTCTGGATATGCAGACCATAAGTTAACATACTGCTCATACAATTCTAAGTGCTCATCAATTCTTCTTTCAGTTAAAACAGCTCCTTTATCCAGTACAACGCCGTCTCTCACAAACTACTAAGATGCCTTGCCTACGACATAGTGGATTGTGTTCAGCATTACACTTGGCAATGGTAGATTTAAATAATTCTCTTGTTCATTAATTTCTACCATCAATATCACCCAATATCTAATTGGAACTCTTCATCTTCAATCTTCGCTAATCCATCATGCTGGATATAATCTCTGAACTCCTTCTCATTGAAATTACCACCAGTAAGCTCTGCAGCGAGTTTAAGGTTAGCAATTCTCAATTCAATTTCTTCAGCAATACCAGTCTCATTAACATACAATCCCTGTAACCAGTATTTAATATCCTTCGCCGTGAAATCAGCTTCATCACGTACAACACCATCATAATATTTAACTTGGAAACCTTTCTTCTCCAAGTAAGCACAAAGTTCTCCAATAGAGTTAAACTCATGTGCGTCCTTAACAACCTTAGATGTAAGGTTTGCCAATTTAGAGAGCTAATCATATGCCTTTAAGTCCTTATCGAACTCCAAACCTGCTCTCATCTTTTCCTCAATAATAAGAGAAATCTTACATAGCTTAAGTGCTTGGTCTTCATTCAATGCACCGACGATGTTCTATGAGCTGAGAAGACCTTGGTGTAAATTCTCCAGATACTCTAACGCCTCATCATCGTATTGTTGACCCCACTTCTGATGAAGTCTACGACGTAATCCTTCACGAACCTCTGGTAGAGCATCCTCGACTCTTTCTTCTTCTTTTAATTGTAAATAAGTCTCATTGTAAATTTTCCAATCTAACGTATCATAAGGTTTGCTTCTGAATGTAGAGATATAAACTCCGATGGCTTCCTTACCGTGTCCTTTATACATTTTCTCCCAGTGCTCTGGGATAAAAGGCACATCTGCCCACTAACAAATCTTATCAACCGTATTCCATCCATCGCCCTCAGAATATGCTTTATCAATCTGCTTAGCGAGGCAATGACGACAAATTGGGAGACTTCCTCCGTGTATTATTGAGTTAACAGCAATATATGCTCCTGTGGACTGTTCTTCTCCACAGCGCTAACATTTCTTTAATGCCATTTTAACTCACCTCCTAAAAATTCTGTGGCCGCGGCCTCAGAAAATTACAGCAAAATAAGGCGCCCTATGGAAATTATAGGGTACCTTATATATACGATTTCAGCTTATACCCCCGGTGGGTACTTCTTCTTTATCATAGAAAGGAAGCCAGAGTTTTCAACTCTCTTCTCATGGTACTTCTTAGTGGATTCCACAATCCCCTTCGCAAGCTCCTCTGGCGGCACCTTATAGAAGTTCGGGTCAGCCTTCATCTCCGTATTCGCTTTTACTAAGTCTTTTGTTAGCTTAAGGATAGCCTTACGCTTACTCTTTGGCATTTCCATATAAGTTCCGACGATAGCAGTAATATAATCATCAAAATCGTCTTCTTCCTTAATACCAAGAATATTGCCAATACCAATTATATCAGTATATTGAAGTCCTCTAAAGTTAGTGAGCAACTACTCACTGTATTTATCAAGACCAACTTCTTTGTCTTTCTTCTTAAACATTCTCCTTCCTCCATTAATTTTCTGGACGGCGGCACCACCCAGATTATTTCTTATTCATCTATCTCAATTCCTTATCACAGACCTTACATCTTCCAGTCAAGCCGTCCGAAGCCTTTGCTTTCTTAACAAAGTTTCGAGGGTCACGTAAAAGCTCAGTTTTGCAACGAGAACATACTTTCCATGCTTTATCATAGTTACGACATAAATACTCATCATAATTTAGCTCAACCGCATCAGCGATTAACTAACAACATTTATTCCAAATCGTGCTAATGTAATTTTCCTAATGGTAAATCCCAAGCTCATCCATTAGGTGCTTTGCAATTTCCTTATTAGGACAGCGGGACTTCTTATCCCTAACAATTAACATTTGCTACTCAGACAACTTCGCTTTATCAATATAGAAATCTAAGGTCCATAACAAATTATGTAATGGCGAATCTGGCATTTCCTCTACGAAGGCCTCTATTTCCGCATAGTGCTGAATAAGCTGGTATAAGTGGTCAGCATTTCTAAAATCAAAGAAAGGCTTACCCTTCTCTCTCATCTCTTGGACTTCCTAATCTGTATAAATCTTTGGTGCCGCGGCCTCAAAATTTTTAGCAAGTCTTGGGAACATAAACCATTTATCGTCCTTCTCCAACATAACACCTCTCGGCAAAATTGGATAGTTCATCTAATCCTCAGTTGGATGCGGGTGATATTCGGCTTTATTCTTCTATGTTAATGTGGTCGGAAACACGGAATCCATTAAATAGTATTGCTGTTTTCTAAGAGCAATCAAATGATGGTTCATATAGTAAATACGCTTGCGGTCCTCGGCAGTCTGGTCGGGCTTCTCTTTCAATGCCTTCAACTCTGCGTCCATCTTATCAATAGACTCCCACAATTCCAACATACCAGGGACGTCCTTTGCTTTTTCCTTATCAATACTCGGTTTAATCTTCTTATAAATAGTCCTATTCTTCTGAAGAATACCCTCATCAAAAGTTGGACTCTCCATCATCTCATCCAATGACACGAACTTATCCTTTTGATATGAAGAGAATTTGGTTTTAATCTAAACCTCTTTTCTATCAACCACAGATTTGCCGTCCTCGTCTTTTCCATATAAGACGTAGTTACTAACTGTTTCGAGTTCTGTCTTGGTAAGAGAAGCTAAATCAATTTTCTTAATGGCCTCCAGACGTTCCTTTGAAGTAGGAATGTCGAAATTTAACGTAAACTTTGCCATTTAGTTCTCCCTCCTTAACATTATTAATTGTGCCGGCTGACACAAATTTTATACAGGTATTAGTATAATAGGGACTCTTTTCAAAATCATTCATAACATAACCCCTATTCTCATTCCCTATAATAAGTATAACAAAATCGGACGGAAAAGTCAAGTTTTCGACCGAAAACCTTATAATATAGGGAAGCCTTGTCGGGGGGCCTGAAAAAATTGACCCTTGGGATTTCTATATATCGCCCATACGGGTGTCTAAAAAAAATGACCCTTGGGATTTTGTTGCCAGGGTACCACTTTCGTGAGATGCAGTGGGGATTTTCTGTCGCAAGTATCCCCCCTATGTGTTAAAAGAATTGACTTGATTTTGGTTTGTCCCCTATTCAGAAAAGAAATAAAAGCCCTAAAACGCTTTTAAATGCGTTTTAAGGCTATTCAATCCAAACTAATATAATTATACTATAAACGCATTAGAACGCATTTAAAACGCATTTAAAAGCGTTTTAGGCATATTCTAAAATAACAATAAAAAAAAACGACTTGTAATATATACAAGTCGTTTATTGTTTTATTAGTCCATTATATCAAAAAGATATGCAATTAAATTTAAAGGACGTAAACCGTTATTGTTTGCAATTTCTGTTAAATTCCAATAGTCAATAGAACTATTTTTCCTAAACATTTTATCAGCCATTAAAAGAAGTTTATTCTTTATATCATCATTAGAACAAATGTACCAACGTTCTTCTTTTGTGCCGATTTTATCAGAAGTATCTATATTAAAACATCTATCTGCTATAAAATCAATGTCAACTACTTCCGCATTATTTGTTACGGTCATATCATAGGTATAATATTTTCTTAAACCGTATCTATTTATATATCTTTGTAACTGCGATAATGTACAGAATGTAGCTTTATGTGATTTGATTTGATATGTATTGCCGCCAACTTCCATATCACCATAATAATAATATGGTAAATTGTCGCGCTGATATGCACAACAAAATTTATGTTTTACAAGCCATTCACTTACTTGACCGTTATTATAATTAAACATCTTTTTATATTCATTTTTGCGGTCAATATCTGATAATATCATACCATTTTCAAAAATATCTTTTTTCAGTTCATTTGATACTTTTAATCTGATAGCAATTTCATTTGTTGATGATGTTGTGATATTAAAGCAGTCAAATTCAAGTAAATCAAAGAAATGATAACACTTTGTTTTAACTTCTTTTGTGTTTTCAGCAACGATATAATAATTATCTGTTGCACTTGTGATATGATACATAGATAAAGCAGTTATTATTTTTGCTGTATTCATATCAACGCTAAAGCGGTCAAACACATCATTGACAACGTTGTCAACAATAATGTTTTTTGTGTTTGTGTTTGTGAGTGTTGCAATTGTAGCAATTACCATAGTTTTTAAAGTTTTCATAAAATCAACTTCCTTCTGTTGCTTTAAGCAACGATAAATTTGTTTTAGCTTTTCGCTATTGAAAAGCATATTTGTATTATAAAGACTTTTCAATTTGTTGTCAAGTCAATATTTGAAAATAATAAAAAACTTTGTTGCAATGCACAAATATCAACATATATATTTATACACTATATACATAAATATATATACTGACTGTATAGGTATTACAGATAGTAATACATAGATATTGACCAAATATTGCGATTTTAGCAGACTAAAGCACTTTGTTAATATTTTGTCAGACTTTGTTAAAGATATGTCATACTTTAGTGCCTTAAAGTGATAGCACAAATTCAACCCGTGCCGCCACGGCACTTTAGTGCTTTAAAGCGATGATGTATTTTTGACCCGTGCCGTCTGCACTTTATCGCTGTAAAGTGGTAAAGTTAGCCTGCTCCGAAAATGGCTATTTTTCGGACTGTATAAAAGCCTGAAAAAGCCCGAAAAATAGCCATTTTCGGGTATTAGCTACTACTAACAATAGCGTTGTTAAAACATTTTAAAATATACGTTTTTGCTTGAAAAATAGGGCAAAAAATGGTATAATAAGAGAGTAGAAAAGCCGAAAAATCGGGCGGAAATGGCAATTCGGTAAATCATTAAACTAAATGCTGAAAATCCGAAAATTCGGTTCGGAAATCGGAAAATTTCGGTTAAAAACCGAAAATACCAAATTCGTTAAAAAATAAAACCCAAAATAAGCTACGTTTTGAGCTGAGCTCGACCCGGGCTGCGCTTTAGCGAGCTAAAGCGTTAAAGTTAAAAGTTTAAAAAAAAATCGCCTGCTCCGTGCAGGCGACTTTGTTAATACATTGTAGTTTTAAAACCGTTGTCTGTGAGTTCGGCACTAAATGCGACATATCCGAAACGGTCACTTGCACCGCTCCAAACTTCACCATTTCTGAAAGTAGCGTTGCCGCCGTGAGATTTTACCTTTTCGATTAATTCTTCAACGGTATTGCTCTTTCTTGCTAACTCTGCGAAAATTATGTAATCGTACATCATAGTGTACACTTCCTTTCCCTTTTTCTATTATTATTATATCACGTTTTATTCGGTTTGTCAAGAGGTTTTTGAAAATTTTTTCATTTAACACAAGTGATATAATCATCTAACACATTATCAGATGTATCATTATCATTTAAATATACTTCATATTCGTGACCGATTGCAAGGCTTCTTTCAACTTCCCACTGATTGCCGTCAGGAGTTTCAAGAACGTGTTCAGAAATTGCAACACCGTTTTCAAGTCTTGTATGGTCTGCGGAGTGCTTACCGATTAAAACTATTCCAATCATTAAAGCAACCATAAAGAGTGCAAAAAGTATTTCAGTGATAGTCATTCCAACGTCTGCCCAATTAATTCTATTCTTTTTCATACGGTTCAACCGTCCTTTCCTTTACTGTAATTATATTATATCACATTAAGACCGGTTTGTCAACACCTTTTTGTTAGTATAGACTAACGACCCGAGACGCACTTTAGTGGTTTAAAGTTCTAAAGTATGAAGTGCGGAAGTGAAGCGGTCTTCACGCCAACTATTGCCAACGTTACCCAACCGCTTAAGTTAAATTATTAAATTTTGCCGAAGTTCTTCCAGAAAAGTTTATTCATTTTCAGATGTGCGACATAGCGTTCTTTTCTGTAAAAGAAATAACCATCTCTGTATCTGTTAGGGTTATGTATATACTTGTCGTGGTAAATTTCTTCCCACTTTACACAGTGGTCGTAATATGTGCAAAGTGCAGAGGGGATATATTTTCTATTGAGTTTCATTTAATCACTTCCTTTACTTTACGAAACGAGCGAAAAACTTAACGCTACAGTGTTCAAAACCGTATCTGTTTATAAGTCTATCAACGAATGTTCTCATCATCAGTATCATTCCTTTCCTTTACTGTAATTATATTATACCACACAGGAATAAAATTGTCAACCCCTTTTTAAAATTTTCTTGCCACTTTTGTTAGTACCCGCTAACACGTCTCGGGTCGCCCCTGTTAAAAATTTAACACGGGTCATACGGGCGCCGCCCCGAGAAAATATCGACCCGAGCACTTTAGCGAGTTAAAGTTCTAAAGTCTCTCGAAAATTTAAGACCCACTTTGTTAAAATATTTAATCCCAAATAAATAGGAGAGTGCCCCTGTTTTCACAGGGGCTTTCTTATGTCAAATGTATAAATCAAAAACCATTTCGTCGTCGCTTAAAACAAATTCATCAATGTATTTAATTCTTGTGTCTTTCATCTCATTTGTAAGCTTTTCGTTGAACTTGCTATTAATTCCAATTGTAAGTGTGTTTACATTCTTGAATGAGCGAATTGTAACTTCTGAAAAGTTTGATTTAAAGAGCATTGACTTTCTAACGAACTCGCCAACTGTCATTTTAGTTTTCATCATATAGAACACGTCCTTTCATTTAATCGGAGTTTTTGTTTTCCTTTTCTGATTATATTATATCATATCTACACGGGAAAGTCAATAGTATTTTAAAAAAAGTTAGTAGCACTTGTTAGTATATACTAACAAAAGGGTATTGACAAATCTGACTGGATATGATATAATATAATGGGGGAGTGAAACTGCGTGTTAGTATATACTAACACGGTCGGTCCATTATGGACCGGGCACTTTAGCAGTTTAAAGTTCTAAAGACTAAAGTGTAAAAGAAAAGGGCGTTGCCGCCCTTTAGTTAAATTATTTATATTATCAAACGATATAGATAATAAATGCAATAAGAATAGCAATCAGGCTTTTGTAAAATATTTTGAAGAAAACTTCTGCAATTTCAACGCAAGTATTCTTCAAACCATAATTGCCTTTATTGTATGCTTTTCTACCGATAACAACAGGAACGCACACACCGAGAATAAACACCAATGAATAAATGATAACGAGGGCTTTAACTAACATAAGAACACAACCTTTATTTAATATTCAGTATCGTTTCCTTTACTGTAATTATATTATATCATATCATACCGGAAATGTCAATAGTATTTTAAAAAAAGTTAGTAGCACTTGTTAGTATATACTAACACAGTCGGTCCACGATGGACCGGGCACTTTAGCGGTTTAAAGTGTAGAAGTTTAAAGTATGGATGTGATGGACCGTGCCGCCGCTTTAGCGAGTTAAAGTATCAAAGTGTAGAACGTATTAGTCTATGCTAACAGTTAAATAAAAAACTTTTTAAAAAGGTATTGACAAATCAATATTTATGTGGTATAATATATATAGAAAATCCGGAAGGCAGAGAGTAAGAGGGGAGTGCGACCACGTGTTAGTCTATACTAACAAATCGAGAGTTGACCCGAGACGTGTTAGTCTATACTAACAACTCTTGAAAATTTTTTTTGAAAAAGGGTTGACATTCCCGTGCGGATATGGTATAATATATACAGAAGTTAAGGAAAGGACGGTGTTCTTAATGAACGCTATGTTAATCAATCTTATCGCACGTTACAACTCAATCGCTTTTACTCACAACTACATTATGGGTTTTGCTTACAAGGGCAATATCTATGCCGCTAAGACTGTTGGTCTGAGCTTCGGCATTAAGCTCGACCATGCAAGCTCCAAAAACGGCGGCGGCTACTGCCTGCGTTATCAGCCCACAAAAGCTGAGAAAGAAGCTCTCGTTGAGAGCGGACAGGCTGAGCTGATTTGCTCAAAGGAATGGTTTGACGGCTTCCACGCTTGTTCAAGCTACAACAAGGGCGAGGACTTCGAGAGAATAATCACCGAGAGAGCTGGACAGGAATGGGAAAAAGATAATGTTCCGTTCTTCAAGGGAGCTGACCTCACAACAGAGGACGGAAGCTACTCAATCAAGTTTGAGAAAGCTACAATCTGCACAGAGACAACACTGATAAAGCAGGGCGTGTGAAATGCCCTGCGCCCTCCGGGGCGATTGGTTAAAAGAAAAAAATAAAATAAAAGGCTTGACTTTTAAGCTACATTATGATATAATATTTATAGAACAAAAGAAAAAGGAAGTGTCCTGTATGAAAAAGATAAAATGGTCAAATGTCCTGCTCCTCATAGGTTTTATTCTTATGATATGGGTAGGTGTAAGCTTCATTGATGTGAACATACACAATGATATAGCTTCCGACAGCTACGGACAGTATGCAGATTGGAATTTCTTTGAAATTTTTCTTTTTGAAAGGTCGTGATAAAATGGAGCTTTTCGGTTCAATCAAGGTTGGTACTTGGTTTTCTTACTTCAATTCTTGGCACATATTTAAAAAGATTAGCGAGAATTTTGCAGTATCGTCAAATGGCGAATTACAGGCGTTCTTGCCGTCAGACAAAATCGTAGTTATTAAGTAGAAAGGATTTGATTAAATGAGAAAACAATCGTCCACAATGAGAGTGTTTCAGTGCCCAAAATGTGAAACAAAAATCACCGCACCGAAAAGGTCATCACATAGGACAAAGGTAGGTCATATAAAAACTATGTGGTGTTGGCAATGCAAACACACAAGGCAATTTGAACAAGTTGAATAAAAAAGAATGGCGATTTCTTAATCGCCATTTCTCCTATTAAGTTATTAGTACGTACTGACGCATCCCGGGTCACTTGACCCGAGAACACTTTAGCACATTAAAGTGTGGAAGTGGACCGGGCGCGCGTTAGTATGTGCTAACAAAAAGGTGTTGACAAACAACTCTGAGTATGATATAATATATATAGAGTTAAGGGAGGGGTTCAGTTAAGGACACTCGGCTCATAACCGTGATGTAGGGGCGGTGAGAAACCGCTCGCCCCACCACTACTTAACTTTGAATTAAATCGTGGTGTAGTTTAAATAGGGAGAACGCCTTGCGAAATTCACAAAAGTGACTGAGTAGTGGGGTGGTGCGAGTTCGACTCTCGTCACTGCGAAAGTTAAATAAAAAAATTATATTGAAAAGGGTTGACAAACGGCTCTGAGTATGATATAATATATATAGAGATGAGGGAGAAACGACTGGTTGGCTTAACGGCTCGCTTGAAGTCAAAGCTCTCCGTCTCGAAGCGGTGGTAAATAACTCCGTGGGCATTGGTGGGCATAGCCAAAAAGGTGAGACAGTAAACGTGTCGTGTAAGTCCCTTAAATCAGCAAGAGCCAACACCGCTATATAAATTCAGTAGAGCGAACGCATGGCGGTTTTATAGATGTGCGTGGGAACCCCCCTAAACCGCAAATAAATAGGAGTGGTGGCGCCGCCACTTTTATTTATATCTCCCCGCTTTAGCACTTTAAAGCGATGCGGTTGGCCCGGGCGAAGTTAGTACGTACTAACAAAAAAGGGTTGACATTCCGTTCTTCTTATGATATAATATATATAGTGAGAGGGAGATATGAAACCTTCCTTACGGGGATTGAATGATTATCAGAATCACTGTTGGAGTAAGCACATTCGCCAACTAAAATCCTCAACTGTGTCGGAGACACATACCCTCCGTTAAGAGCAGAATCAGCTGTTAGTCTGTTGTGATGTACTTGGATAAGAGTGTATAGGGTCACCCCTTTGTGAGTGATAGGAACAGCCCCGCAAAAACTATACACCCTTATTTTCATATCTACTTGTTAGTCTGTGCTAACTCGCCCCGGGCCGGCGTTAGCGTATGCTAACAACTTTTTGAAATTTAGTATTGACATTTCTTATATAGCGTGCTATAATATATATAGAGGTTAAGGGAAAGACCACTAAGAGTTGAGTAGAGCGCGCCGAAAGACTGAATAGGGTTTAGTATCCATACTCTGCCGCCCAAGCCTGACTGGTGAAATTCCAGGTGGCGGTTAATAAATGGTATTCGCGGACTTACTACGGAATGTAGTTTAATTGGTAAAACATTTGCCTGATAAGCAAAAGAGTGTGAGTTCAAGTCTCGCCGTTCCGACCAAGTTAAATCCGCCATTGAGCGGATTTTATTCTACATAGATGTTAGTCAATACTAACTGACCCGGGGCGAGTTAGCACGTGCTAACAAAAAGGGGTTGACATTATCTTTATTATATGATATACTATATATAGTAAAGAACGAAAGGACTCGATTAAATGAAACTCCGAAGAATTGATTATGTGGTTGTTTTCATTTGTGCCCTTGCCGCCGCTTTATGTAGTGCAGGCTCACCACTTTCCGCCCCTTGTTTCGTTCTGTCGTCAAGTATCGGACTTGTGGACAGCATGAAGAATAAAGTTCTCAGTGGTGCGTTAATCAATGGTATTTTCTTAACACTTAATCTGTTTATGACAGTTAAGAATTTTATTTAACGAAAGGAATTGAGAGAAATGACAGAAGTAAAAGTTATTAGATATGTAGCAGAGGACGGTACAGTTTTTGAGAACGCAACAGAATGTAAAAACTACGAAAAGACACTCGGCACAGAATATGAATTAACTTTTAAGGTTAATGCAATTCTCAGGCTTGACGGCATTGTACTTAAAAGAAGAATGAAAACGAATGCAAAGCCAAATTTCGACTATGGTTCTGAATTTATAGATACAGCACTTGATACAATATATGATACAGACAACTATGAAACGGCAGGAGAATTATTGGCGATTGCCGCTCGTCAAAATATTTATCCTTATCTCGAATGTTTTGAGAAAGAAATTTTCGACGAATATAAAAAGATTGAATAAATGCTTTGCCGCTTTAACGCGGCGAAGCGGCCCGGGCCGCGGTTAGGTCGTACTAACAAAAAAGTGTTGACATTCATTTAATAGTGTGATATAATATATATAGTAAAGAACGAAAGGACTTGATTAAATGAAAGATATTAAGTATTCATCAATGAGAGCAAGATATAACCGCTATTGTAAAATCGTTAACTTTTTCTCTTGGTATGGTCTTGCGTGGCTGTTCGTTGCTTTTCCTGCCGCAATTGGTGGCGGTATGCTTGAAGCAGGCATACACAATGCTTTTTCAATCGGCTGCGTAGTATTAACAGTTCTGTTATTCATTTATATATTTATCGGCGGTTGTATTATAGGTGATAAAATTTCTTTTGAAAAGTTCGCTGAATACAAGTCTTATGAAGATACAGAAAAGGCAATCCGCAAAAATCAGAAATGGTTAAGTTAAAATAAAAAAATAAATCGAAAGGGGTTGACATTGTCCCCTTTCGGTGGTATAATATATATAGAGATTAGGAAAGGCGGTCGATTATATGACTAAAGGTAACGCTTACAGAAAGAATACATTCGGCAAATTCGCAGGGGACTTCCTCGGCAAGTCTGCTCTCATTCGTAAGGCTCGCCGTAAGGCTCGCCAGTCCGCTCGTCTTGCTTGCAAGGTTTATGTTTGAAAGGAGCTGAGTTTATGAATATTCGTTATAAACCTTATATGGCTATCTACAACTGGATAAATCATAAGTCAATTAAAAACTTCTGTGTCCTGTATCGTGACGGCTTTGATTTCAAGCACCTGTGGGCTCGTCCGCTGTGGCGTTGCTGGCGTATCTTCCGCAACACACATATAAATCATAGGTATGAAGAAATACTGGCTGATGAAGATATGCACTATTTTTATATTGAGAAAGGAAATGATTAAATGAATAAAGAATGGTGCTTTAAAGAAATAGTTAAAAGAGAGGACTTTGAAAAATACTCTACTGCTCAATTGATTAACAAAATGAGAGAACTCGATTTCTTTTTTGAGTGCGGAGAATATACATATTCTTCAAACTGTCCGCACTATAAACATTGTAAAACGAACAATCAGTTGAACATTTTAACAATTTATGATATTCTCAAAACTCGTCCACATCTTCCAAACAAGATAGAAAGTAAAAAGATAAGACAAAAGAGAGCAAAATATAAAATCAAAATGACTTCGCCACGTTAAAGTGGCGAAGCGGCCCGGGCGCGAGTTTGTAGATACTAACAACTCCCTATTGACTTTTAATTGCAAATGTGATATACTATATATAGTAAAGGAGTTGAATGGTATGTATAGAATAGCAACAGATATTAATGGAACAGTCGAAACAGTTAAGACTTTTGACGATTACTTTTCTGCTTCTGATTTTCTCAACGCAAATTTCTACTGTCTTAACGGAGTGGTTGCTCGTCACTACTGGATAGAGAAAGTTTAATAAAAAACTTTTCTCTAACCGCTTGACATTTCTTTGAAAGTATGTTATAATATATATAGTAAAGGAGTTGAGAGTTATGAGTTGGAATGAAACTCGTAAAAAGTTCAAGGAGCAATTTGACGGTTACACAATCAAGGTTATTCCGCCGTGTATGTCACCTAACAGAGAGGGCGAATATATAATGCAGGCTATGGAATGTGCAATCGGTAAGAAGTGCAGTCCATTCGTAACAATAAACCACGAAAAGAAAGAGGTTGTGTATAAAAGATGAATAAGTTCATTCCACTTGATAAGCAATCCAAAAAGAAACGGCGTGAGTTCTTCAATTCTCGCCGTAAGGATTGGGGCGGTATCTCGCCAGTAACACGCAAAAGCAAAAGCGACTACAAAAGACGTAAAGAAGAAATGAGGGGTACAGAATGAGTGTAAAGGTAAGAACTAAAAAGGGCAAAACATACGTTCTCAATCGTGAAGAGTTTCAGCGATTTATGAGAACTCTGTGGGAGAGAGGACAGGCACACAAGGCATACAAGGCAGATAAGGAAAAGAAAAAGGACGGCGAATAATTCGCCGCCCCTTTTTATTATATTAAGTTAAATGTGTTAATCGCGGCCCGGGCGCGTTAGTATCCCCTAACAACTTTCTGAAAAAATTTTTTGAAAACTGTTGACATTATAGTAAAGGTGTGGTATAATATAATTACAGTAAAGGAAAGGCACAAAGCCAATAATGAAAGGAAGTAGTCGATTATGACAAATTACAATTTAAACAGAGGATATTACAACTCTCTCGTAAAGGTAAAGCCCTATAACACCAACAGAGAAAAGGACAAGGTCAGCCCTGCACAGGCTCTGCTCGACATTCTCAACGGCAGCATTATTCGTTCTGATAAAGAAGCAGTAAGAGCCGCAAGAAAAATTGTCAATGCTGACAAAATCAACACAAGGATTGATAGAAGTGAATACCTTATCAATACAGTAAAAAGACTTCTGCTTGATGAAGTAGACATTGGCGATTTTGCCACAAAATACGGTTTCGCAGACGTTGTGGAGCAGATGAAGAAAGACGGTAAGTTCTGCTGTTACAAAAAAGACATAAACACAACTACAATGACATTTCTCGCCCTTAATGATTTGGTTACTGACGGTATTTTCATTCAGAAGAAAATGAAAAATCCTAACAGAACGTGGAAAGATAGTTGCGGCGATATGCACTATTACTATGAGACAGTTTATGAACGTGTTAAATAATTTAACGGGCGGCACTTGCCGCCCTTTACTTTTAGTATAATGTTAGTCTATGCTAATTGGCCCGGGCCGCCAGCAATTTGCATAAAATAATTTTATAATGTTGATGAACATTGTGCATTTTGCCAGTAGACAAATCAGGTCAGAAGTGATATAATATATATAGTGAGAGAGAGGAACGGACGATTTAGTCACTGACCAAGAGTATTTATACTCCGAAATAGAAATTCTATTTCAGTAGTTAGACTTGAAATCGTCCACTTGCTCAAAAGTTAAATAAAAAAAATATATCAGAAAAGGGTTGACAAAATCCAAAAAGTATGATATAATATAATTACAGAAACGGAGAGGTCGCTAAGTGGTTTGAGCAACTGTCTGTTAAACAGTCCAACGTGAGTTCAATTCTCACCCTCTCCGCCAAATGGGTAGATATGCAAATGGTGAAGCAAGCTGTCTGTAAAACAGTGACATTAGAAACGTTGTAGGTTCAAATCCTACTCTGCCCACCAAAAACAAAAGGCTAAATGGTTGACATAGTGGTGTTGTTCATCACTGTGGGTAAGGAACCAGCCTAAAAGAGAACGCACGTTCTTATAGAGGAGTTGCTAACCTCGCCGCAAGAATAAGAACGAAAAATCCACTGTGTTAGCCGCCAATAACAAATAAAGGGTTCAATTCCCTTACACACTGGAAACTATGTCAAGCGTTTAGCCTTTTGTTAAAACAAAAAAATATTAAAAAAAGGTCTTGACAAACTTCCTAAACTATGATATAATATATATAGTAAAGGAAAGGTCAACACCACGACTAAGGTGCTCACTACCTAAGTGTGAGAGAAAGAGGTACATTATGGCAAACGTAACATTCAAGACTGAGAGAGAGTTCCTTAACGCTGTTATCAACGCAAACGTTTCTGACGCTATCACAGAGTTCGCAAAGGGCAGAATTGCCGCTCTCGACAAGAAGAACGAGCAGAGAAAAGTTTCTAAGTCTGCTCTTGCTCACAAGGCAGAGAACGAGGACTTCAAGAACGCAATTCTCGCAACACTCGCTGATGGCAAGGTGTGGGTTGCCGCAACACTCGCTGACAAACTCGGCGTATCTACTCAGAAGATTTCCGCACTTGCTAAACAGCTTGTTGACAGCAAGCAGATAGTTGCTTCTGCGGTTAAAATTCCTAACAAAGGCAAGGTAAAGGGTTACGCTCTCCCCACAACTGAGAGCGAGGGTGAGGGCGAGTAATCGCCCTCAGTAAAAACAAATAACTAAGTCGAGGCGTGGGCAATAGTCCACGCCGACCGCATACCCTATTTAGTTAAATCTTTTAACGGCGGCCCGGGGCGAGTTAGATTGTGCTAACAAAAAGTAGTTGACAAAATAGGATAGATATGATATAATATAATTACAGTAAAGGACACGAGTTCTAAAGTGAAAGGATTGGTAATATGTTAAAAAACCTTATTTGTCTTTATGCAGTCAATGGTGATGTTATCGCTACTATCGAGGATAAAGAAGACTATGATGAAATTCTCCCACAGCTTAATGAAGAACAGCAGAGAGAGTTATTCGCTTCAATGGAAGATATTATTCACTCTTATGAAGACGGCGACAACGTAAAAGTTAATGCCGATAATTTTTCTGATGTAATGTGTGAGTGGAGTGAGACTTTCTCTACTTGCGAAGACGACAAAGATGATGAGGACAAAGAAATTGTCTTTGAATATTTTAGAGAGGAATACGAAATTCCAGACGATGCAGACTACTACACTATACAGCGAATAGTTGATGGTTTCGGCAATAATAGTTATGTTATGTATTCAACTGCTTATAAGGCAGAAGCACTTGAATATATTAAGAAAAATGGACTTAAAAATGAAAACGTAATTCCACAGTATTTCGGCACAAAATTTAACAATATTGATGACTATGATTATATCTAATAACAAAAGGGGCTTATGCCCCTTTCTTATTGTTAAGTGTTAGTCTATGCTAACTGACCCGGGCCGCGTTAGTCTCCCCTAACAAAAGAGGGTTGACAACTCTAAAAATATGTGTTATAATATATATAGAAATTAAGAAAGGGGTGCTCTTATGAGAGACACTATACTTGTAAATGTATTTGACGAATACGAGGGTGACGAACTGCTTGCCACAGGCGTATCAATGAGAGAGGCGGCAAACATATGGGCGGAGAGAGAAGCGGACACTGACGGAGAATGTGACGTTCATTGTTATTCTTTTTACAATCATAAGGAAATAACAGACCTTGTCGCAAATATCGTTCCTGACTTCGAGGGCTAAAAGAAAAAATTATATCGCATGGGGTTGACAAATCGCCCCTAATGTGGTATAATAATTATAGTAAAGGAGATGAGGTCAATGAGATTTGATTTTTCAGAGTGTCCGAATGAGCGTACTAAGCAAAACCTTATTCGTGACCGCCTTAATGCTATAATCTATAACGCACTTGTAAACGAGTTTGGCATTGACAATGTAGCACAAATTGACGAGGATTTCTACACAGAAGACGGAGCAAAGTTCTCAAAGAATACTGTTGTTGCTAAGGTTGACGAGATTGAGAACAAGGACGGATTTACTGTTGATATTCTTATTGAGTGCGGCACAAAGGTTCGTACTTGGAACACAAGCGGAAAGCGTGTTGCTGTATCGTTTGACGATATTACAGAGCATTACGCAAAGGACGAGGACGGCGAGTAATCGCCGCCCTCCAATGAAAGGGGTTAGTTAAATGAAATGTAAATTTTGCGGTAAGCGCACTTCTATGGAAAAATCAGTCGGCAAAATGAGTTTAATCGTTTGCAATGACTGCGTAACTAATTTAGCAAATACAGCAAAGGATATTTGCAATACTGCACCAAATACCGCCTTTGAGATTATAGTAACTATGTTAATCAATAAGTGCGGCGAGGTTTGCGATAATGAAATAGCAAAAAGGGATAAAAGAATTGACGAATTAAAGGACTTTAAGGACAGAATGTCACCAAACGCAATCCGTTGACTTCATCGCTTCACAGCGGTGAAGCGCCGCCCGGATCGAATTAGTCTATGCTAACAAGAAATAGTTGACAAATTCCTTTTACTATGATATAATATATATAGTAAAGGAGTTGATTAGTATGGCAGGTATCCCAGCACCAATCATTATCAAGCGTAATCGTTTCGACAGGGTGAATAATCGTATCAGCGAAATGGACGAGGGCGAATTTTGGAGTATTTGCAGTTCATATGAACAGTACCTTAAATACGGCACAAAAGATGTATTTGAGAACATTTGCAAGGCTTTTGATATTGCACCTGATGACTTCATTTTTTGGTACAATTACGGCGCATTTAGAAACTAAAGGAAAGGGGTTAGTTAAATGAAAAACTATAATGAGGTATCTAATATTACAAAAGAGGAAAAGGATAAAATTTTTAAGGAATCATTGGCAAAGCAAAAACCATATGCGGAGCCGCCCGCCGTTAAAGTCGGACTGAAAGAGGTATGGGTATTAAAGGACGACTGCGGACACGAACCATATATATTTGCAGATAGGGAAACGCCTTACGAATATATTAAAAAAGATTTAATAAATACAATCAACTGTATAAACAATCGAGAAGAAAAAGATGAACTTGATGTTGAGTATCTTAAAGAACTTAACAATAATTTAACAGAACTTGAAGAAAACTATGCAGAGGGCGGAGATTTCGGCATTGACGGCTTGTGGTACTGCCATTGCCGTAAAATTTACCAAAAGGGCGAAATACCAGATTAAAAGAATTAAGGGGCGAGCAATCGCTCCTTTTCTTGCCGTGCCGCTTTAGCACTTTAAAGCAACGCGATTGGCCCGGGCCGCCGGCAATTTGCACAAAAACTTAGTCATATTGTTAATGAGGTTTGTGCATTATGCCAGTAGACAAATACCATATTATATGGTATAATATAAATGTAGTCAAGGGGAGGACGAAACGAGAACTACGGCTCTTGTTCCCCACTGTTGACGAACAGACTTTCAGTTAAAAAATAAAAATAATTGAAAACCCCTTGACAAATCACAGAAAATGTGATATAATAATTACAGAGAGTGAGAGAGATACTCCACTCCGAAAAATCTAATCTATGGTGTCCACTACCTAAGTGTGGGAGAAATGGAGCATACTATGGCTACTACTGTTACTTTCAAGACTGAGCGTGAGTTCCTTACAGCAATCGTAAAGGGCGATTTCGGCACTGAGTTCACAGACTTCGCAAAGGCTCGTATCGCCGCACTCGACAAGAAGAACGCACAGCGTAAGGTGTCCAAGTCCGCACTTGCACACAAGGCTGAGAATGACGGCTTCAAGTCCGCTATCCTTGCGGCTCTTGCTGACGGCACAACCAAGAAGGCTTCTGACCTTGCAACTGCTCTGAATGTGTCCACACAGAAGATTTCAGCTCTTGCAAAGCAGCTTGTTGACTGCGACGCTATCACTGTCTCTGATGTAAAGGTCAAGGGCAAGGGCACTGTAAAGGGTTACACTCTTGTAATCGCCGAAGACGAGGACGGCGAGGATAGCGAGGATATCGCCGATTAAGTAAAAAGATTTGACCGCTTCGGCGGTCATTTCTTTTGCCCTATTTAGTTAAATGTGTTGACTGGGGCCCGGGTCTGTTAGTGCCGCCTAACAAAAAGATGTTGACTTTTTTTATGATTTATGTTATACTATATATAGTAAAGAACCAATACTACAAAAGGAGAATGATATTATGAATATTAACGAAATCTTTTCAGACTTTAGCTTTCAGAACTGGAACGGTGAGGATGTAGGCTATCTCAAAGAGACAGAAGTCTTTAACTCTGAAAATGAAACGACAGAAATCAGTTATAGTTTTGCAAAGTATATCTATGGACAGAGCATTGTCGATATAATTGAGGACAGCGCAGGTGAACAGCTTTCTCTTGTTCTCAGTAATGGTCTTATACTTGAAGTATGTTCAAATGATGGTTGCGGCGGTTGCGGCAATGGTTGGTATACTTATAGCGAAGTAATCGACACAGGAGTAAAAGGTAATATAATTACTAAAGTCGAAGTTGAACAGCCAGAATATAGCGATTGTGGTACTTATCGTTTATTCATTTACTCAAATGATAAGCGCATTTTACAGACTGATTTCTCAGGTTGTGACAACGGCTATTATGGCGTAGGTATCTACATGAATGTTAAAATATCAAACGAGACATTAATTAAATTATCTAACGGTGAGGAGATTTAATCTCCTCCCTTTTCTTCTCATAGAATGTTAGTCGGTACTAACTGGCCCGGGCGCCGTTAGTATATGCTAACAAAAAAGTGTTGACAAGATATGCAAAGTATGATATAATATAATTACAGTAAAGGAAAGGACTTGATACCAAATGGGTAGACGTAAACATTTTTACTTACAACTCGATACTGAAACGTGCGGAGATTTAGAAAATCCGTTCGTTTATGATTTAGGTATGGCAGTTGTAGACAGGCAGGGCAACATATACGAAACGTATAATTTCGTTATCTATGATGTATACGTTGGTATGAAAGAACTGATGAAAACCGCCTTTTATGCTGATAAACTTCCTCAGTATGAAGAAGATTTGAAAAATGGCGTTCGTAAAATGGTGCGTTGGAGAACAGCATTTTATACTATTCGTAGACTTCTTAAAAAGTACCCTATTCGTGCGGTAATTGCTCACAATGCAAGGTTTGACAATATGGCTTTAAATAACACAAATAAAGCGGTTGGCGGTTGTGGTCGTGTCATTCCTTGGGGCGTTGAAATATGGTGTACTTTGCGTATGGCTCAGCAGATTTTAGGCAATTCAAGAGCATACAGAAAATACTGCGAGGAAAACGGCTATTTAACAAAGAATAATCGTGTTAGGCTTACCGCCGAAATTCTTTACAGATATATTACACACGATGAATTATTTAACGAAAAGCATACGGCTCTCGAAGATGTATGGTGCGAGTTAATAATTTTACTATATCTGTTCTCTTATCATAAGAAAATAGTTAGAACATATTATACACCAAAGGCGGCTTAAATGCCGCCAGAAAGGGGATTTGTTAAATGGATAAACCGACAATAGGACTTCCTGACTTTGAAACATTCGTTCTTTTAATTGCCGCTTTAGGTATGGAAAAAGAAGTAATGTTAAAAGTTTATACAGTATATCAGATAGATATAATGTATCAGTTAAATATTGACCCTTCATCGCTTTAATGCGGTGAAGCGGCCCGGTCCATGTTAGGCGGCACTAACAATTTTTACTTGACATTTTTATTATAGTATGATATAATATATATAGTAAAGGAGTTGATACAATGGACGAAATCAGATGTAGCTTTTGTGGTTGCGTACTTCCTAAGTACACAATTGACTTTGCAGGTTACGATAAGAGAACGCCTTCCTCTTATGCTTGCTGTGAGTGTTGGGAGAAAATCGAAGCACTCATTGACGAGGGCGAATGTGATGTAAACGTAAAAATGAGAATGGCAATGATAGAAAGTGAGGAAAACTAATATGGCTAAGTATTTTTTAGGTTATTTCTCTAACGGTTACTGCGGTTGCGATGAGGCTCACGGCTTTATTGCAGAGGACAAAGAACAGGTTCTCAAGGAGTGTGAAGATATGCTCTCTGAGTATGCAAATGATTCAATCGTAGGTTGTCTTGACGAAGAAGAACAGCAGGACGAAGAAGCAATGGAAGCATACTATGCTGACTGCACCGTTGAGGTAGAGGAAGTTTCAGAAGAGAGAATGAGAGACGAAATGGAAGACGAAGAGCCATTCATTTTGTAAAATATGTTAGCGGTCATTTGACCGCTTCTTTTTACCCAGCAGTTAGTCTCTGCTAACTGACCCGGGCGCCGTTAGGCGGTACTAACAAAAAAGGGGTTGACAAATTCAAAAAGGTATGGTATAATATAATTACAGTAAAGGAAAGGTGGTCATTAGACTATGGAAAAATATGTAATTGAAAATGAAAAAGGTAAATTTACTGCTGTTCTTATCTCTCCAGACTACGGCGCAGGCTATTCAACATGGGGATACGGTGACTGCATGGACGGAGAACTTATCAAAGAACTTTTGGAAAATGTAGATAACTTCAATCCTAATGAGGTAGACAGCGGAACTGAAATTGATGTATCAGATTATATGTCAAGTTCATTTGACTCTCTGTTCACTATCTGCTTTGTTCCTGTTGGCACGCTCTTTAGAGTTACAGAATATGACGGCTCAGAGTCTATTGAATATTTTAGCGAAAGCGATTATTACGAAGCATAAGGGCATTTTGCCCTTTTCTTCTTTTCAGTAGTTAGTCTCTACTAACTGTCCCGGGGCGTGTTAGTTCCTACTAACAAAAAGTAGTTGACATTTTAGAAAAAGTATGCTATAATATAATTACAGTAAAGGAAAGGAAGTGCTCAGAATGAGTGAAAGAATAATTAACTTTGATATGGACGGAACTATCGCAGACCTCTACGGAGTGGACGGTTGGTTAAATGACTTAATCAACGGTGATACTCGCCCCTATGACATAGCAAAGCCCCTCATTAATATGTCAGCACTTGCAAGGGTTCTCAACGGCTTACAGAGAAAAGGTTATATAATTAACATAATCTCGTGGACTTCAAAGAGCGGTACTGCTGAATATAATGAGCGTGTAAGGGTTGCTAAGTTAAAATGGTTAGCAAAACACCTAAAGTCCGTAAAATTCAACAATGTGTATATTGTACCTTACGGAACACCAAAGCACACGATTTCAAGCGGTATTCTGTTTGACGATGAAGAGCCAAATCGCACAAAATGGGGCGTTGGCGCTTATGATGTAACAGATATACTCGGAGTATTAAAGGCGGTTGCGTAAGTAACCGTCACAAAGGGGGTTTAATTAAGTGGAATTTTTAGCTTTTTTCTTTGCGGCTCACATTGATTTCAATACAGAAATAACAGACGATGAAACTATTTTTATAATCAGTGGTAATTATGACAATTTCTTCAACAGCTTAACTGATTTAGCAAAAGAGATTGAAGCAGAATATCGTATCACAGACAGTAATTATTTAATTATTACAGTAAAATCAACTTACGAAATCGACAAGATGTTTAGGACTTTAGGATACTAAAGTCCTAAAGTGCCCCGGGCCGAGTTAGTCACACCTAACAAGAAACTATTGACAAGGCGGCACAAGTATGATATAATATATATAGTAAAGGAAAGGGGTGCTGAATATGGCAGACACTAAGGTTACAAGAGCAAGTATCGAAAAGGCAAACAAGGCAGAGGCTTGTAAAGTCCTCAAAGATTTCCTTGATGAAGCATACGGCGGTTGTTATGAAGTCGAGGACGGCTATGCTGTTCCTGTTGGCAAGTCTCCGCTTGACGGTGCGTTGATGTGGGTTGTATTCCCATATGCTAAGGCAAAAACCATTCAGTCTCACGCTTGGGGCAAATCTACAAGACCATATTTTGACGGCTATGCCGAAGCGAAGGCGTATGCCGTAGAGGTCAAGGAAAAGGCAGATAGAGCCGCCGAGCGTAAGGCGAACAGTTCCGCAAAGGCGGAGAGGGACAAAAAGGCAAGAGCCGCAAAGGCAGAGGAAAAGGCGAAGTAATTCGCCTTTTCTTTTTACCTATTCAGTTAAATCTTTTAACTATGCCCCGGGCCACGTTAGGGTATGCTAACAAAAAACTATTGACAGGGCGGCACATCTATGTTATAATATATATAGTAAAGGAGATGAAGTCAAATGTTACCAAGACCAATCAAAAGAGGAGTTACCAATTCACAGGCATTTCAGGCAATGATAAGTTATTTACTACTTATCGAAGTACCTTTCAAGGCAGAGTATGACGAGGACAAGGGACAGCTAAAGTATATCCGCATAAGACGTTATACACAGTATGACGAGGCACTTATCAAGGATATAAAGGGAATGTGTCTACAACTCTACGGCTGTTTCACTGAGGGTGACGTCGGTGAAATTGCTCCATACCTTGACTTAGAATGGTATTAAAAAGGGGTTGACAAAATCCCTTTTCTGTGGTATAATAATAATAGAAAGGGGGAAACGTGAAATGCGGCTTCAATGGCTTCTCACATATCTCCGTATATGCGGTTACTCTTGCACTATATGTGCGGTAATTGCTAATACAGGAGAGGTTATCCGAATTGCACCGCTTCGGTTCTATGGCATACTCGGCACAGCACTTTTCGTTAAGTCATTTGACTATGGCGGTGACGTTCTCGTGGTCTACCTTGAGTAGACCACAACTTTTAACTTCCTTAGTTAAAAATTTTAACTTCGCCCCGGGTCATCCCGAGGTTATTGAGTTTATTGAAAATCCCGTACGATTCAATATGTTGCCATCCATTAAAAATGAAGTATGAATAAGGTAGCAATCAGACAATAAACTCAATCCTTCCTGATACGTCTCGAATTTGCTCGAAAAAAATTTGGACCGGGCCAGTTAGTCACACCTAACAACTAAGGGTTGACAGACAAGAATTTCTATGGTATAATATATATAGTAAAGGAGATGAGGTAAATGGAGTGGAACAAGGCTATGCGTAAACTGTTTTCTAAGGATTACATCGTCACTCTCACATTCTATCTGTCAGAGGGCGGCACTCCCTACAATGGCAAATATGAGATAACAAACGCAGAAGATGATGTTTCTGCTATCATGGCGGCAAAGGAAGAGTTTTACTCTCAGATAACAGACAACTATTCTAAACCAATTCCAGACGGCAAACTCGAAATCAACTGTATCAGAAAGTGAGGTCAAATATATGGTAACAGTTATCCTTTCAGGTCAAATGAGTTTTGAATACAGCAATGATGAAGTCGAGGGAATGACAAAAGACGAAATCATCGCAATGGCGGAAGAAGAATTTTACGAAACCGTCAATAACATATTCCTTGAAGTCGATGACTACGAGGACAGCAGAGAGGAGGACGAGGACGAATGATTATTCACGTTGTTCGCAATACTGAATACGGCGAGGACTTAAAGGCTTTTACTTCCTATCAGGCGGCGGTACAATTTGCCATTGAGGACGCTAAGGGATATGAAGAAACACTCAGCGAGGAAGAGCGCAAGGCGTGGCGGCAGTCCATAGCAGAAAATGAAAACGACTTTTACCGCATTAACACTTTAACACTCGAAACAGGGGCGTAATAACGCCCTTTTTCTTATGCCATAGTTAGTCCCTGCTAACTGACCCGGGCCATTTTGGACCGGGCCAAGTTAAATGTTTTAACAAATTCACAATCTATTAACATTTCAACCCCTTGACTCCCTTGTCAAGTCTTTGGACCGACCCGACAGCGCAGCCGCGCCTCTCTCCTTATTAAACCCGCCCGTGAGCTGCGTCTGTGAGCTGCGACTTGGTGTGAGCTGCGTTTGAACCCGGGGCGAGCTGGGCTATGCGAGCTGGTGAGCTGGGCCGCGGCACTTTAGTTAAAAATTTTAATTATATAACCCCTGGTGAGCTGCGACTTAGCCTTTCTCGGAGAGTGGACCGGGCAATTGTTAAAAATTTTAACAAAATATGGGCAAAAATAGTTATATTTTTTAAAAAAAAATATATAGTCACTTAATTATACCATAAATTATAAGAAAAGTCAATAGTTTTACAGCATAAAAAAGAGAAAAGCGCCGCATTTGCGACGCTTTTTGTTACTTTTTGGCGAAATATTTGTCCCAAAATGGAATAATATAGTGATAATATGCCTTGGTGAGCTGCGAACCACTGAACATTGAGAAGGTAAAGTCAAGAACGCCATACTGCGGCTTGCCTTTTATCGCAGGGAGTACGTACTTCTTGAACTGCTCGTCTGTGAGCTGCGGCACACCCATTTCAATTATACCACAGTGGCAATCTATCTAATGATATGGGTAGTGAGCTGTGAATGCCGCCCCGCCGCTTCTGTCGTACTCGAACTTACTATAAGCGAGGACAAAACCCAGATAGAACGCTGTAGGAAACGGCTTGCGGCGGCACAACAGCCATTTAATATTCTCAAACCACAGCTTCTAATACTCGTCGTCGTCAAAACTGAACTCAGATGGGTCCTTGTCGGGACCTAAGACCACGATATCCGTAGGCTTTATAAAGTTAGGCACTGTCAACTAATGCCAGATAACTCCATTATCACTCCACACACCGAGCTGCTCTCTTGGCTAAGCAAGACATAGGTAGTTCTAATTATTATATTTATATTTACAACTTACTCCTTTCTCGTTAACTATCTTTTGTATAAGAGTCTGAAATTCTTGGAGGGAAGATACCTCCTCGGAACTTAATAATTGTATTAAGGAACAACGGGCACTATTATTATCTATTTTAATATATTTATTATTCTAATTATCTATTATAATATTATCAATTACTAAATAATCCTAACTGGCTATCATCTCTCGAATAGTCTACTATTGAGTCTAACGCTCAATCATATAGATGTGCATTATCATTAGATTACCTCCTATTATTATAATTATATATTATAAAATAAAAGTCAAATATTTGACTTATGGGATGAATGGTGCGCAGGCAACCAAAAAGAAACCAAAGCAAATCGGAAAGGGACGTTGAGTTTTTCTCGGAAACGTCCTTTTATTTTACCCTTATATAGGTGCCCACGACATTTGTAGGAGAAGACTACCCCTCCCCCTATTATTATTATTGAAGAAGTACTCCCCTTATTTAATTTTCGGTCATACCCCTCCCCTTATTATAGAGGGAATTACTCCCCTCCCCTTATTAATATTCGTCGGTAGTACTCCCCTTATTACTATTATTATCAGTAGTACCCCTCTATTATTAAGGTAGAATTGATACTCCCCTTATTTAAGATTATCAGACTATTACTCCCCTTATTACTTTCGTCAATAATACTCCCCTTATTATTATATTAATTATATTATTATATTATATTAATATTATTACTACTGGCGTTTAAGATATGGGATTTGTTGTGCCGCCTTAGCAATGTTTTATAGAAGTACTCCCCTGCTATTGAACTCCCCTTATTATTTAATACCTCTCCCCTTATTATATTATTATATTATATTATATAATATATATATTTAATATTATATAAATAATATATATTGTACTCCCTTGTTTTTATTTAAGTGTCGGAGGAGTATAGGTCCTTATAAAAATTTCCGACTCCGCTTTGTTATAATATATAATTATAATAAAAGAGGACAACTCCGTAGTATAGGTGCCGCCCTCTTAAAGAATTATTCAGTTATTAGTCGAGATACTTGTCGTCTTCTGAGGAAGAGCGGCATATGAGCTGGTAGTGGTCAATCTGTCTTTGAAGTGCCGCCTTCTCTATTTTGTGAGCTTCTTCTGACAACTGGAACTCCCTTATAGCGTTGTCCAGCAGCATTAGTAGAAGAGCCGTCTCTCTTGGCTTTCTTTGGGACAAGTCGTAGTAACGCTGAACTGCTGGTGATATTAGCAAGCGGTCGTAGCTTGCGAGCTCCTCTTCTGATAGTAGTTGTTCTGGAGCCGTATCTGTTTTCAATAGAATTGAAACCTTCTCTGGAAATGTCATTTCCTTCATTCACCTCCGAACGGAACGCTCCGAAATAATCAAGACATTTGAAGGACGTGCCGCCCGCAGCAATCATTCCCTTCCAAGAGAAGTAGAGGTCATCGAGGAGGCTTTGCTCGTCGTCCTTCCCGTCAGCGATTTCTCTTATCTGGGATTGAATGTAAGCATAGGCGACCTTCGCAGAAGAACAAACCTGAATTACTGCCCCGCCGTCATCATAGACTATCCAGACCTGCATTAGACTGTCTCCTTAATCAAGCGAAGCTCTACTCTTTCACTGGGACTGAGGAGAATAGCAATATAACCGTCACAACTCTCAACGAACTCTTTCTGAGAAGGAAGCATTCTCTGGTCAAAGTGATAATCGCCAAAAGTTATAAATTCGGGGTCTGTCCACATATCACGCATATCATCCCAGACATTATTTTCACTTTCAGCATCCAGTATAACGTCGATTATTGAGTTACCAATATCTGCCTTGAAAGCGGTTATTGCTCTTTGATAGTCATTGTAGACTTCAAAGGTATCGCAATCAGGATAACTGGTTATATGAGCTACGAGATACTTGTCATTCATTCTATCCATTAGTCATTGTCCTCCTCTATCTGCCAGATTTCTAAACGGTAAACTATGTTACCTTCATCATAATATCCCTTGTGGGAGCTAAAGAACTCTTCGCATTCATCTTCCGAGCCACTAAAGATAGGGAAGCTATCTTCATCAGGATATTCCGTATTAAATGCGATTACTTCAAACATCTGCCGCCCTCCTTAACAACGATTATATACGTTGTGGTATGAAGCTATTTCCTCGTCGCCGTTAGCAATAACGATTGAAGCTACGTATATGTCAAGACCAGGGCTGTCGAATACCTTATCAACAACGTAAGTGATAAGCTCAAAGCCATTTGCTTCGCACATTGCCTCAGCTAAATCCTCTATACCAAACTCAATTGAGTCAGCGTCTTCCCAATCGGGAACGAGAGTATTATTCTCATAAGCCTCAGCTATTTCAGGAGAAACGTTGTCCTTCCAGTCAGGTTTGTCAAAGGAGACATTCGGACCGAAGGTCTCAAAATCATTTTCGAGCTGAGCTATTAATTCATTTGCTTTCATTATAACTTTTCCTCCTTAATGGTCCGTGCCGTAGCCAGTTAAAACGATTTCGCCATCCTCATTTGCAAAGCTTATCTCACAGTGAGGACGCCAACCTACATAGTGAATAGGAGTTACATGACAGAACTCTGTTACTTCATATATCTCGAAGGTTTCTGTAACAATGTCCTGCATATCTATGTAGTTAATGAGTTCATTTGCCGTCATAAGACTTACATCTTCGTAGTCTTCGCCGATTCGCTGAACAAGGAATTTTCTTTCTTTCATGTATTTTACCCCTTTCCTTATTTTCTATATATATTATATCATAAAATAAGAAAAAAGTCAAATTTCTTTTTAATAAAAATTAGGCGGCTTTCGTGCCGCCCTTTTGATTACTTCTTCGGTGCTCCCTTTGACTTAATGTCGTTCTTGTAATCCTCAACGGCGTCGTCGATATTGAACATCTCGACAGGTCTCTTGAGCTCGTTGCCGTTTTCATCAACAGACTTATCATAGAAAGGCTTTGACTGAGCCTTTGCAAGACCGCATACTTCCCAAGGGAAACCGTCCTCGTCTGTTACGAAGCCAAGGCAAACTGCAATATCTGTTGTTGAGATACGCTTAGCCTTTGTGTACTTCTGAGAGAGGAACTCAA